>LADL02003467.1_pt1 | contig 26785 bp, 22 predicted proteins | sample 619721 | NCBI WGS metagenome assembly LADL02 (sample SAMN03397408, study PRJNA257561) | rock porewater metagenome | biome: terrestrial; feature: Opalinus Clay rock; material: porewater; isolation source: Opalinus Clay rock porewater BRC-3 borehole | place: Switzerland: Mt Terri URL, St-Ursanne ...
GCTCTTGTCGATGACGATGCGGTCAGGGGCACCATTCACCCTGATCGCTTGCCTAAAGAACCGTCGGGCAGCCGCGGTATCCCGGCGCGCTGAGAGCATGAATTCAAGGGTTTGGCCATCGCGGTCAACGGCCCGATAGAGATACGACCACGCGCCCTTCACCTTGATGTAAGTTTCGTCCATGCGCCAGGAGTTGGCTGTTTGGCGCTTTCGTTTTTGTGCCTGGGCAGCAATGAACGGCGCGTATTTCACCACCCAACGGTTCAGCGTTGCGTGGTCCACATCGACGCCTCGTTCGAGCATGATTTCCTCAAGGTCGCGATAGGAAACAGCGTATCTGACATAGAAATACACCGCGTAAAGGATCACGTTCCTGGGAAAATGGCTGCCCTTGAAATCAACTGTCATCCGTACCGAACCTAGTCTTGGTTTTTGCCCGATGTAGCGCCAAAATCAAAGACAAGGAAGAACTCCCGGAAACTTTGCGACAGAACCAGTTAATGTGACAACACCTTCTCCATGCCTCGCTGATATTTCAGCACGTCACGACCCACATCGGATGAGCATGAGAATATCCGTCACACCTTCCCCGAAGCGGCGTATAGCATTACCCCGCCTCGGCAGCGTGGAAACCCATACCCGTGGATCATCACCAGGTCGATATCGTCCGGTGTTTTTGCAATACCCTCGTCAAGGATAGAGCGGGCTTCATCAGCCATGGCGCCCACCAGTACGTTTGTGATGTCGGTGTCACTGACCCGTTGACGTTCAGCCCCGGTTTCCCGCGCAACGGTTTCGATAAGGTTTTCGACCAATTCCGAAACCGACGCCTTACCCTCGGAATAGTCGTACCATCCTCCGCCGGCTTTGCGGCCAAGACGCTTGTGATCTTCGATAAGGCGATCCGCGACTGTTCTGAAAGTCTGGTGCTGCCGCGCGCGATTGCTGTTGGCATAGGCGATATCAAGACCTGACATATCCTGCGCCTCGAATGGCCCCATCGCCATACCAAACTCGCGCATTGCTTGGTCAATCTGAACCGGCGTTGCGCCCTGCAAAAGCAGCGTATGAGCGGCCTCGCGATAGCGTTTCAGAATACGATTACCAATGAATCCTTCGCACACACCGGACAGGACTGGGATCTTGCGTAGTGTCCTTGCCAACCGGAACGCCGCCCCCAAAGTGTCTTCGGACGTTTTATCGGCACGGATGACTTCCAGCAACTTCATGATATGGGCCGGACTAAAGAAATGCAGTCCCAGAAACCGATCGGGATGGCTTAGCTCGGCCCCCATTTCATTGACATTCAGGTAAGATGTGTTGGTGGCAAGGATGCATGTCTCGGGCAATACCGCTTCGAGTCGGGACAGAATATCTTTCTTGACTTCCATGTCCTCATACGCGGCCTCGATCGCCAGATTGGCCGGAGACAGTTGATCGTAGCCCGTAACATACGCCATGCGTGCGCCAATCGTCGCGGCGTTTTCCGGCGTTATCAGACCGCGCGACTGAGCCGCTGAAATTAGCGCCTCGCAATTCGCTTTCGCCTGCACACGGTTGGCCTCATCGCGCTCGACCACTTTTACAGATACGCCCGCGGTCGCCAAGGCATAGGCGATGGAGGCTCCCATATTGCCGCCTCCGACGACACAGGCAGTGTTGACTTCGCGACCATCATCGGGATAGCTGCGAGACCGCGATTGTGCAGCGCGCTCTGCAAAGAATACATGTCGCAACGCACGGGCCTGCTCTGATTTTCTGAGTGTCAGGAACGCTTTGCGTTCGTTCACCAATGCTGTGTCCAGCGGCTCTGTCGCTGCCGCTTCGATCAGGTCGATGGCCTGATGCGGAGCGGTCTGACCCGGCATCCGGCGCGTAGCCGTTGCACGGGCGGAGTCAATCTCGTCATCTGTTTGAACCGGCGCGGGAAGGTCGTTCGGACGCAGCAGTTCATCCAACTCGGACAAGGTCATCGACAAAGCATAGTCCAGCGGCGTGTCGGAGAGTGCCGTCACCGCGCCTGCGTCCAATGCGTCTGTCGCGGACAGCGTTTTGCCCGATACAATCACCTTAAGCGCAAGCGGTATCCCCACAAGACGCGGCAAACGTTGTGTGCCCCCCGCGCCCGGCACCAGACCAAGTTGAACTTCTGGCAGGCCCAGTCGCGCCGCCGGGCTCGCGATGCGCGCCCGGCATGCCAACGCGATTTCGCACCCGCCTCCCAGTGCGGCCCCTTCGAGAACGGAAATCGTGGGTATGGGCAGCGTGGCCAAGACCCACAGCACGTCGTTTAAATGCGGCGCTTCGGGCGGGCGCCCAAACTCACCCGCATCCGCACCGGCCACGAAAACGGAGCATGCGCTGGTCAAGATCAGACGATCAATGTCATGCTCCTTTGCCGCCTCGATACACCCGAGAAGTTCGGTCCGGACCTCCCGGTCGATCAGGTTCAAGGGAGGCGCGTTGAACGTGATAACCCCGGCCCGCCCACGGATTTCCAAGCAAAGTTTGGTCTGCATCACACGGTCATCCGTTCGATGGCCAGCGCTTCTCCCTGACCTACTCCGACGCACATCGTTGCAAGAGCCAAACGCGCCTCGCGTTCTTCCATCTCGATCAGGGCCGTGCCAATCAGCCGCGTCCCCGACATGCCCAATGGATGCCCCAGGGCAATCGCGCCGCCATTCGGGTTCACATGTTCTGCGTCATCCGACAGCCCCAACTCGCGCAAGACGGCTAGCGCCTGGCTCGCAAAGGCCTCGTTCAATTCAATCACGTCGAATGCTTCGATAGACTGGTTCAGGCGGGCCAAGAGCTTTTGCACCGCAGGCACCGGCCCGATCCCCATGACGCGCGGCGTAACACCCGCCGATGCTCCGCCGAGGATGCGTGCCCGCGGCTTCAGGCCATAGGCTTTACAGGCTGCCGCCGAGGCGATCAACGTGGCCGCCGCGCCGTCATTTACCCCCGACGCATTGCCCGCCGTGACCGATCCGCCCTGACGGAACGATGCTCTCAACTTGGACAGTTTTTCGAGCGAAACCTCCCTCGGGTGCTCGTCGCGATCAAAAAGGATATCGTCGCCGCGTCGCTGCGGAATAGTTACCGGCACAATTTCCTTGGCAAAACGCCCGCTGCTTTGGGCCTTGGCTGCACGCTCCTGCGAGCGGGCGGCAAAGGCATCCTGATCTGCCCGGCTGATGTCATAATCTTCAGCCACGTTTTCGGCGGTTTCAGGCATGGAATCGATCCCAAACTCGACCTTCATGCGCGGGTTAACCATGCGCCATCCGATCGTGGTGTCTTCTACCAATGCCGCCCGGCTGAACGCTTGTTCCGGCTTGGGCATGATAAAGGGCGCGCGGGTCATGCTTTCGACGCCGCCGGCGATCATCAGGTCCGCTTCGCCCGTCTTGATTTTGTTCGCTGCAATATTGACTGCCGCCAATCCCGAAGCGCAGAGCCGGTTCACCGTCAGGGCCGGGACTGTGTCTGGCAGCCCCGCCAGAAGCGCAGCCATGCGGGCGACGTTGCGGTTGTCTTCCCCTGCCTGATTCGCGCATCCCATGATCACCTCATCAATCTTTGCGGCGGGCATACCGCCATTGCGCTCCAGCAGTGTCCGCAGAACATGCGCGCCGAGATCGTCCGGACGAATGGTTGAAAGACTGCCGCCATATCGGCCGATCGGGGTTCGAATATAGTCAACGAGAAAGGCATCCATCGTGAAGGTATCCTATGTTGGCGCGTAAGCGCTGAGTGCTAAACAATGCAGCATCACAAAAACCGACATCTCACGATTCTAGCAAATCTGCACCAAATTTGGTCACATATTATGACCACAGCACCGCATCGAAATCAAAATGAATTTGCGTTCCGCATAGAGAAACTTCACAAGGTGCGATTACTATGCGGAACATAATTTTAAACAATTGCCGCTCAGCAAAAAAGAAAATTAATGGTGTACAAAATTGCTTCGGGTTGTTTGTCGGGGGATAAGCCTCTGTCTGGAAAGGCCCGCGCCAACCAAGGACACTTACATGCCAACCGATCCAGACGTTCTGAGCCAAATACTTGATACTGTTCGCCGATATGTCAGCGAACGCCTGATCCCGGCTGAAGAACTGGTGGCGCAAACCAACGCCATTCCAGACGATATTCTTGAGGAAATGAAAGAAATGGGCCTGTACGGCCTTTCAATTTCCGAGGAATACGGGGGACTGGGGTTTTCCATGGAGGACGAAGTCCGGCTGGTTTTTGAACTTGGTCGCGCCGCGCCGGCGTTTCGCTCTGCGGCAGGGACCAATATTGGCATTGGGTCCCAATCCATTGTGATCTCAGGAACTGACGAGCAAAAGCAGCACTACCTGCCCAAACTTGCCACCGGGGAAGTTGTCGGGTCATTTTGCCTGACCGAACCGGATGCTGGGTCTGATGCCATGGCGATCCGTACAGCGGCTGTTCGTGACGGGGATGACTACATCCTTAATGGCACGAAACGCTACATCACCAACGCGCCCAAGGCCCAGCTTTTCACCGTCATGGCCCGAACCGCGCCCGAGCGAAAATCTCGCAGCATCTCTTGTTTTCTTGTGGATGCGCAGACGCCGGGTATCACCCTGGGGCCGCCCGACAAGAAGATGGGCCAGTCCGGTGCGCTCACCAGTGACGTGATCTTTGAAAATTGCCGCGTGCCCGCCTCGGCGCTGCTGGGCGGTGAAGAAGGCAACGGCTTTGTCACCTCGATGAAAGTGCTGGACAAGGGGCGACTGCATATTGCGGCCCTGTGTACCGGGATTGCCGCGCGGCTGATCGAAGAAAGCCTCAGCTACGCCTGTGAGCGCGAGCAGTTCGGCCAAAAGATTATTGATTTCCAGATGATTCAATCCATGATCGCGGATAGTCAGGCCGACACTTATGCCGCGAAAACCATGATCCTTGATGCGGCGCGACGGCGCGACTCAGGCGAAAATACGACCCTGGTCGCTGCCAGCGCCAAAATGTTCGCGTCGGAAATGGTGGGTCGAATTGCCGACCGTGCTGTGCAGATCCATGGCGGAGCTGGATATATGTCGGAATATGCGGTGGAACGGTTTTACCGCGATGTGCGGCTCTTTCGTATATTCGAGGGCACAACCCAAATTCAGCAAGGCATCATCGCCCGCACCCTAAAGGCCCGGTTCGAAGACACCGGCACCTATGAATTATGAGCGTTCCAGGGGGAACCGTCGCTCAAGCGGCGGCGCGGGCGGAAAACGCCAAACATGCGGTGGGCAGGCAAGCGACCCGCGACATCCCATTGCGGGCGATGCTTCAGTGCAAGCAGAGCCCGGCCCCTGTGCCTATGTCCCGAACAGCACTTTGGTGCTACGCAGTGTCAAGATCGTCTATAACGTGGTCATTGCGCCGGGTGAGGCGCTCGACCCGGCGCTTGATCCCAAGCAGTTTATATCCAAGCAGGTGCTGTTTTTCAGGCGGCAGCAACGCAGCAGGCGCACCGCAGGTCAGGGCATAGATCCATGCCCCATCCAAGGATCGGATCGGCACCGAAACCCCGTTGATATCCGTAGCCCAACTGCGGTAGGCGGTGACAAACCCCCTGTCTTCGACCTGGTTGAACCCTGCATTTATGCGTTCCAGCAACCGGTTCCAATTATCCCCATGCCGCTCGCGCAGCTTGTGATAGATGAAATCGCGTTCCTTCTCTGGCAAATGGGCCAACAACGCCGTGCCTGTCGCAGTACCCGCCAAAGGCAGGCGCGATCCAACATCCAGCTTCAATGTCATCAAGGTGGATTTGCTGTGACACACTACCATCTCAAGTGCATCCAGCCTGTCCCGTTTGGCCAGCGAGGCATGCACATTATAGGTATCGGCAAGATGCTGAAGCTCGGGACGCAGCATTTCCCCCAGCGTAAAGGGCAGCCGTGCGGCAAAGCCCAGCGTCAGAACAGGCGCACACAGCCGGTATTGTCGCCGGCGGCCTGAGCGATAGAGATGCCCAAGCTGCTCAAGACTGCGCACGAAACGCACGACTGTCGGCTTGGGCAGGCCGGCTATCCCGGCGATTTCCGAGACGCTCATCCAGACCATGTCAGACTTTGCAAAGGTCTCAAGGATCATCAACCCGCGCGCCAAGGCCTTTACGAAATGACGGTCTTGGGCCACATGTCCCGCCTCAAACCTCTCTCGTGCGAAATCGCGAGGGGATTTAGCATTTTGCGTCTCGGGGAAACGGCCGATCTCGGCGTGGTCAGCCATCTCTGAAAGTCGCTCCAATCTGGTCCATTCCGTTGCTGATGTCGCTCGACAGGATCATAAGTTCTGGCCCCAATGTTTCTATATAATGATCACGGCTTTGGTTGCGTTGTCGCGCGCCGCAATTTATGGCGGTGACCGATTTACCGCGATCCAGCCACAAGGGCGCACCCACGGCGTATATTTCGGGCCGCCACGCACCAAATGAAACCGAGTACCCGACCTTGCGCGTGTCCGCGATTTGTCCGGGCAGGCTCGTGAGGTCGTCTTCGGGATAGTAATCCGCAACCGCGTCCAGATGCCCTGCCTGCTGATCCTCAGGTAGCGCCGAAAGATAGGCCACTCCAATTGCGGATTTATGCAGCGGAACCAACGTGCCTACACTCAGGCGCATCGTTGCCGTTTCGTGCCCGGCACAATAGCAAACATAGATCATTTGATGACCATGCCCGACGCCGATCGCCACGGATGTTTGATGCTTCTGCGCAAAATCCATCATAAGGGGCTCGGTCACGCGGGCCAGCGTAAGCGAGCGCAGATATGCATTCCCCAGCTCGGTGACATTATCGTCGAGATGGTATTTGCCCTGCATACCGGGCTGCCGCAGATATCCCAATTTGACCAGAGTTCGACTGAGACGGGTGACGGTGGCCTTGGGCAAGCCCGTGCGTTCCGTCATTTCCTTGTTGGTCATAGGCGCCTGACGCGAGTGAAACGCCTGAAGAATGCTCAACCCACGGGACAGAGATATGATTTCGGTTTTTTCATCACTTCCCTCAGGCATTATCATCCCTTTTCTCTACGCCCTTGCCGGATAGGTGCCCGCTTTTCAGGATTACCATGCGGACCTTCCTGCGCATCTTTGCTTGCGCAAACGGTTCCGTATACGTTGCGCTTCTGTCAGTCCTGCACCGCCCCCGGCGGCATAGCGGTGAGCGTTGATCACTCTCACTGAGAACGGGGTATTGGCCACAATAATGCGCGAGGATCCAGGCATGCTATCGCGCAATGTTACCGCACGGGCAGAACAAAATAACCTCTGTATCGCACAGTGATAGAAACCCTGTCAACTATGGTTGCCAACCATAGTGCAGAGGGTTCTGACTGCGGCACTATCAAGCAGGGACGCAAAAGGTCCGCTCAAGGTCATAATCCTGCATGAGCAAGCCTCGGGGAGCGTCATCCCCGCTCACATTGCAACAGACACCAGCTAAACAACTGGCGGAAAAACGGTGGGTATCCCACAGAAACTGCCGTTACCTTCACGATCAACGCTTCTTTGCGCCGTAGCTTGCGGAGAGGCCTTCTGCCGGGTCAACCACGACACTGTAAGGAGTAATTGGATAACGCAGCCCGGTCTTGTGCAGCCCTTTCAGGCCGTCAATGCCACTCAAGAATTCATCTGGCGGCATGGCAATCAACAGCTCGTCATCCGCGACCCCGCCGAACCGTCTTTCAGCGTAGCAGGGGATCGAAATGCTGGTTTCGCGTGTTTCAAGCGCCCGACCCCAACTATCGGCACAGGCGCTTTCACCCGTGATCGAGAGGTCATACCGTTTGTAGTTCTTTCGTTGCAACCCGTTAACGAACAGGATCATCTGACCCGGTGTCGCGTAAAACATGCAGATGTCAGGGGGATCGAGCCGGGCGTTACGAAGCGGCGATGCGACCAAACCGCTATACCGTCCGGGGGGAACACGCGGCATCTGCGCCTGATGCGCTCGTGCTGCCTCTCTGTTATCGAACCAAACCCCGTCCATCTTTTCGCCGCTGAGATAATTCTCGCCCGGAACGTTAAGGCCAACGACCCCGCCGCAGTTGGAATTGGGTAGAAGGTTGTCGTGCACAATGCCAAGTGTCGTGCCATTGTAGCGCGATTGCGTAACAAGCTGACAGGTAGAGAAAACCTTTCCATCGCGTGGGGTGCGGATCCCCTTGGTAAGCATCATCTCGTCCACATACTCGAACAGTTTCAGCCCGATCGGCAGAGTGCGCAGTTTCAGCAGGTCCACGAGTTCGGCTGTGGCCGTGGCCAGGGTCGCAGCGCCCGCGGTTTCGCCAGTCGTTTGAGTTTCCATGAAACAGTGCCTTCTTTCAGATTGCGAGGTCAGGGGCGCGTCAGGACAGGCCTAGGGAGCGAAGCTGGCGTAGCCAACGTGTCAACCACCAGCCGATCTGTGGCGGTATGTTGTGCCCGGCCTGATTCGGGTCGAGAGTCTGGCTGGCATGTTCGGGCCAATTCGGATTGTTCAGCGCGCCCCGGCCAATCGCGATCATATCAGCATCGCCTGCGTCGAGAATGGCTTCGCCCTGTTCCGGCGTCAGGATCAGCCCCACCGCCATAACCGGCAGGCTGGCATGGCGCTTGACAGCAGCGGCATAAGGAACCTGAAATCCCGCGCTACGCAGCAGGTTCTTGGCACCCGGCGCCGTCGCCGAGGCCGCCAGACCGCCAGACGAGCAATCCACAAGATCGACTCCGGCATCCCGAAGCAGATCGGCAAGCCGTAGTGTATCCTCAAGTTCCCATCCACCTTCCATCCCATCCACCGCGGAAATGCGCACGAAAAGGGGATTCCCGGCAGGCCAGATTGCACGCACAGCGCGAACAATCTCCAGAGGCAAGCGGCAGCGGTTCTCAAAACTACCGCCCCACTCATCTTCACGTATGTTGGAGAGCGGCGACAGAAAGGAATGCAGCAGATAGCCATGTGCAAGGTGAAGTTCGACCACGTCGAAACCGGCCCGTTCGGCCCGTTTGGCAGCGGCGCACCAAGCCTCGATCTGTGCAGTCATATCCTGTGGCGTCATCTCGCTCGGAGTTAACCAACCGTCGTTACTCGGAATGGGGCTGGGTGCGATCACTGACCAGGGCAATTCTCCCCGCGCATGATCCTCGGGTCCAAGTGCGGCATTCCCACGCCAGGCACGCTGCATGCTCGCCTTACGGCCTGCATGAGCGAGTTGTATGCCGGGAACCGAGCCGTTCGCCCGCAGGAAATCCGAAATCCGTCGCAATGGCGCGATCTGATCGTCGTTATAAATCCCGAGATCACCGTGGGAGATCCGGCCGCGTTTCTCAACGGCCGTCGCTTCTACCATCACGAGACCCGCCCCCCCGATGGCAAAGCGCCCCAGATGTACAAGATGCCAGTCGTCGGCCAGTCCGTCGGTCGCGCAATACTGACACATCGGTGAAATCGCTATGCGATTGGGGAATTCAACCTCGCGCAGCCGGAGAGGCGTAAAGAGCAGTGGTGAGGAATCGGATGTCACGGTGCGTACCTTCTCATTCTGAAGCGGGAGCGGCGACGCGCACCAGAGGCTGCCCTGACGCCACGGTATCGCCTGCCGTACAAAGGACCTCCTCGACGGTACCATCGCTGTGGGCGAGAATGGCGTTTTCCATTTTCATCGCTTCGACAACGGCCAGGACCTGCCCTTTCGTAACCTCTGCGCCGGCTTCGACCAACACGGCCGAGACGACACCGGGCAAGGGGGCAACAGCCGTTCCGGACCCCCCCCCGAGCATGTCGTCGACGATGTCGGGCCGCGCAAGAACATTGCGCCAGCCGTCAATCTGGGTGTCGTACCCATCGGCGGTGGCGGCGGCTGTCCACTTCCGATTGTTGATAGTACCAAGCCACGGCATGCCGGGCGATCCGGCCTGTGAAATCTCTACGCGAAACTGCTTGTCACCGATGGCCAGTTGCGCCTGATCACCGTTGCGCGCAAGCACGCGAACCGAACAGGGAGTTTCCTGCTGCAACACAGTCACGGTGCCCAGTTGCGCCTCGGGTGAAAGCGTCTGGCGGTCAAACCCGCCCCGCCCCTGTTGCCCAAACCAGGGAGAGGCACAGGCATCCGAATGTGGCGGCCGAATGAGTTCAAGAGCGGCAGCAACCGCCGCAGTTTCATCCCCGGGCGCACTTGCAGTCAGAGCTTCGATCTTACGTGCAATCAGACCCGTGTCAGCGGTCCCGGCAATCACATCGGGATCGGTCAGAAGGCTGGCCAGAAAGCCGATATTTGTGGCAACCCCGATGAGTTGCGTGTCAAGGAGGGCGGCGTGCAGAGAATGTCTCGCGGTTTCGCGGTCGGGTTCGTGAACGATGATCTTGGCAATCATCGGATCGTAAAACGCCGGAACTTCGCCGCCCGACATCACGCCCGTATCCACGCGCGCGCTATCGGGCCAGCCCGCATGGCTCACATACCCGGGTGCGGGGCGAAAATCATGTAACGGATCCTCGGCGCAGATCCGTGCCTCCATCGCATGACCCCGTGCAACAATCGCGTCCTGCGCCAAGGGAAGTCTATCCCCGGCCGCCACCCGCAATTGCCATTCAACAAGATCGAGGCCGGTAATCGCCTCGGTGACCGGATGCTCGACTTGCAGGCGCGTGTTCACTTCGAGAAAGAAGAACTCATCCTTTTCAGGGCTGTAGATAAATTCGAACGTACCTGCATTGCGATATCCAAGCGCCTCTGCCCCCTGCACCGCAGCCTTGCGCATCGCAGAGCGCGTCGCGTCGGAAATATTGCTAGCAGGCGCTTCTTCGATCACCTTTTGGTGACGCCGCTGCAAAGAACATTCACGTTCAAACAGGTGAACGACATTGCCGTGACCGTCTCCGAAAACCTGAATTTCAATGTGGCGCGGACTGGTGATGAAGCGTTCAATTAACAGCCGACCATCACCAAAGCTGGCCTTTGCCTGCCGGATGGTGGCTTCGGTGGCTTTGATTAGGTCGTCAGGATTTTCGATGACGACCATACCTTTGCCACCACCCCCGCCAGTCGGCTTGAGCAGCACCGGAAATCCCGCTTCATCGGCAAGTTCTACAAGTCGCGCCGGATCTTCGCTGGCCACATCGCTGCCTGGCACCACCGGCACACCGGCGGCCCGCATCATCGCTTTTGACCGTGCTTTGTCGCCCATGGCCTCAATCGTTTCAGGCCGCGGACCGATAAAGGCTAGGCCCGCATCTTCGATTGCATGGGCGAAGGATGCATTCTCAGACAAGAACCCGTAACCCGGATGTATGGCCTGACAACCAGTCGCCTTGGCGGCCTCGATAAGCTGATCCGCATTGAGGTAGCTTTCGCTCGACGGTCCGGCTCCGATACAGACCGTTTCGGCGGCACCTTCAAGATGTAGCGCCCCCGTATCCGCCACTGAATAAACAGCGACATATTCAATACCCAGAAGGCTGCACGTTCGGGCAATCCGGCAAGCGATTTCGCCACGGTTGGCGATAAGAATACGTGAGAACATCTTCATATCCTAAATACACCAAAGCGCGTTTCCTTGCTTGGCCCTCCAGCAGCCATAGCCAACCCCAATCCAAGCCAGTCGCGGGTTTGTTGGGGGGTGATGATCGAATCCACCCACATCCGTGCCGCTGCATAGAGCGGCTGGCTGCATTCCTCATAGCGCTTGAGGATCGGTTTCTTGAAGGTCGCCTGCGCTTCGGGGTCGAACTCTTCGCCCTGATTGTTCAACTGTGCCTCACGCACCAACGCCAACACCGTGGCCGCCTGTTCACCGCCCATCACAGATGTACGCGCGTTCGGCCACATCGCCATCAAGCGGGGGCCAAAGGCGCGCCCGCACATGGCAAAATTGCCGGCGCCGTAGCTACCGCCGATGATGACGCTGAACTTGGGTACAGCCGCACAGGAAACGGCATTCACCATTTTCGCACCGTGGCGCGCAATGCCATCAGCCTCATATTCCTGACCGACCATAAAGCCATTGATGTTGTGAAGAAAAACGAGGGGGATGTTACGCTGGCAACATATCTCGATGAAGTTTGCGGCCTTCTGGGCGCTCTCCGAGAACAGCACCCCATCGTTTATGAGTACTCCAACTGGGTAGCCACCAATCGCGCCTGTGCCACAGAGGATCGTTGTCCCCCAGCGGGCGCGGTATTCGTCAAACCGGCTACCATCCAAAATCCGTGCCAAAATCTCACGGGGACGGATCGGTTCACGAGGATTCGCGCTGATCAGACCGGGAAGCTCTGCCGGATCATAGAGCGGTTCTTTAGGCGCGAGCGGCGGACCGGCCGGCGTAGCACCCGGACTGCGCGCTACAATATCGCGCACGAGGCGCAAAGCATGCTCATCGTCATGCGCAAGGTGATCTGCCACAGCACTCTGGGTTGTGTGAAGATCGGCACCGCCCAGAGACTCCGCATCAATTTTGACGCCTGTGGCCGCCTGAACAAGTTGTGGTCCACCAAGGAAGATCGTGCCTGTGCCGCGGACAATCACGGTCTCGTCGCACATCGCTGGTATATAGGCCCCGCCAGCGGTGCATGACCCCATGACAGCCGCGATCTGTGGTAAACCCAGCGCCGACATCTCTGCGATGTTGCGGAAGATCATGCCAAACTGGTTTTCATCGGGAAAAATCTCGTCTTGAAGGGGCAGAAACGCGCCACCGGAATCGACCAGATAGATACAAGGCAAGCCGTTTTCACGGGCAACCTGCTGAGCGCGAATATGTTTGCGGATGGTGATCGGATAATAGGTTCCGCCCTTCACGCTGCCATCATTGGCAACAATCATCACCAGCCGGCCACTGACCATGCCGATACCGGTTACGATGCCGCCGGAATAAATCGTGCCGCCATACATGTCATGGGCGCCAAACTGGCCCACCTCTACAAAAGGTGAACCGGGGTCCAGTAGTCGATTGATCCGAATACGTACCGGCAGTTTGTCGGCCTTCTTCTTTCCCGAACCAGCCAGGATCGCACTGCGCGCTGTTTCAATAGCCTCCAACTGCACATCAAAGGCAGCCTGATTGTTGCGAAACGCCTCCGAGGCGGGATTTATCTCTGACCGAAAGACGCTCATGCGTTGTCTCTGTCCACCGGCAGCCGCAGAATGGCGTTTCCAAGGGCTTTGCCGGTCTGGTCCAGCCGCAGGGTGCGCGTGGCACCGCCTCCTAATGCGGCCTCCATATAAACAACCACGGATTCAATATTGTCCATTTCATAGATGGCGATGTGGCCTTTCACCCAGTCACCAAACAGATCACGCACCTTGTCCTCTGTAACGCTGCGCTTGATCCGCGGGTAATCTGAGGGCGTACGGGCAATGACGCCAATGGTTACGGTGTCGCCTTTGTCACCCGAGCGGACATAGGCGATATCGGCCAAAATTCGGCTCATGAGTTCAAATCTCCAGAAGGGTGACAGATTGGGTGACGGCGGCATGGTCGATCAGGGTTGGCCAGACGGCCACCACAGGGCGCGGTTTGGAAGGTGTTCCAAAAGCCGACCCGCCTGGCCCCATGATCCAAAGCTGGGTACAGGCACGGCGGATTTTGTCGGCTTCGCTGCGCGAGCTGGTTTTGACCGCAACACGCAGGCCGATTTCGTTCAGATCGGGGATGTCGGTGTCTTTGGTCGTCGGGCCATGAAGTGTATCAAGACCGACAAAGCTGAACAGGATGTCGTCGGCCTGAAGCCCGAGACGTTCAAACCGTTCGGTGAGGGTTTGCCGCGCCTTTACGGCACGCTCATACGCGCGCGGCCAAGGGAACATGACCATGCCCTCTCCGATCCAGCCATCCTGATAGCCGACCACCAGCTTCAGACGTTCCGGAATGCCCTTGCCGCGCACACCGCTGATGCGAACCCGGTCATTCCCGAGATCTTCAAGCGTCAGAGTCGTGAAATCAGCGATGCCATCCGGCATTATGTAATTGGCAGGATCCGCGATTTCATAGACAAGGTGTTCCTTGACCGTGAAACTGTTCACCTTGCCCCCGGTGTCTTCGGGCTTGGTAATCACGAATGTGCCATCGCGCGAGAATTCGACGATGGGAAAGCCGACCATACCCATTTGCGGCATTTCATCAAAGCACGAGGACATGCCACCGCTGCACGCCGAAGCACATTCGACAATGTGCCCGGCCGTGATCGCCGATCCAATCAAATCCGCGTGTGCTGTTTCCTGACTCCAGCCAAATTCGTGCATGATCGGTCCCACATAAAGCGCATTGTCCGACACCCGCCCCGTGACCACCACGTCCGCTCCTTCGGCAAGCGCCTGACGGATGCCAGAGCTGTCGGTATAGACATTGGCCGCCACGACACGCTCGCGAAGTTCACCAAAACCGTCCTCGCCTGTTTCCATATTCAGAAGAGGTTCGCCAGCATCAACCAGTTCATCAATCCGCTCGACCATGTCGTCACCTTCGACAACAGCGATGCGCAGGCCGGCAAGGCCGAGTTCGTCAGCCAGAAGGCGTAGCTGTTCACCAGCTGCCCGCGGGTTCACGCCACCGCCGTTGCAAATGATGCGTGTGCCCGATTTACGCGCCAGCGGTAACAGCGTGCGCATATGGTCGATCAGGTCGGGGATAAAACCGGCATCTGGATTTTTCATCTTCATGCGCTGCAACAGCGCCATGGTCAGTTCGGCCAGATAATCCATACATAGATAATCCAGCTTGCCTTTGCGCAGACTTTCCTCTGCCGGATCAATGGCGTCCCCCCAGAAACCGGACCCCGAACCCAAACGTACAACATCTTTCATTTTTCAGCTCCGTTTCTCAGGCTAGCCGCGACTGGCGTGTGATTTTTCGAGAAATTGACCCAGCCGCGCCTTGTGCTCACGACTGCGGAAGGCAAAACTCTGTAGATAGGCCTCGTATTCCAGGCTGGCATCAAAGGACGTCTCGGCCCCACGTCGCAGCGCGGTTTTGGTGATGGTACTGCCGCGACGGGACTGCTTCGCGATCAAGGCTGCGGCCCGGTTTGCGGAGCTCAACAACTCAGCCGACGGCACAACATCCACAAAGAGACCGAGGTCGCGCCCGAGTTCTGCATCTATCACACCACCTGTCTGCAGGTAATAATGCGCCCGTGGCGCGCCAAGTGCGCGCAACAGCAGCGTCGGCGCGCCCATATCCGCCGCTGAAAGCCCGATCCGCGAGAAGGCAAAGTGATAAGCCGCCGCGTCGCTGGCAATTGCGAAATCACAGGCTAGGGCAAGGCACGTACCGCCCCCTACAGCAGGGCCATTCACAGCCGCAATAATCGGTCGGTCGAAATGATAGATCCGCGAGATCAGCCTGTTATAGCCGAGCACCAGATCAAACTCCCATTCAGGGTCTGTCTCTTCTGTGCTCATGATTTCATTGAGATCGCCACCGCCGCCAAAGACCGGCCCTTTCCCTGTCAGGATGGCCACGCGAATTTCGGGGTCGGCCTCGACCTCGTCCAGCGCCGCCAACAAAGTGGGGGTAAATTCAATACCCTGCGCATTGCGCTTGTCCGGGCGGTTCAACGTGATGGTTGCTATGCTACCATCTTTTGAAACAAGGACATCCGGTGTGGTCATATTACTATCCTAAATGTAGGGGTCAGAGTGCCTGGCGGCCAAGAATCTCGCGGGCGATCACGAGCCGCTGGATCTGACTGGTGCCCTCGCCGATTTGATACATCTTTGCATCGCGTAGAATACGCTCGATCGGGAAGTCGCGCATATAGCCGTAGCCACCGTGAATCTCGACCGCCGCATTCGCAGCTTTGAGCGAAGCCTCAGCGGCAAGAAACTTGGCCATCGCACCCTCGGTTTTGATCGGAAGTCCTGCATCATACATGCGTGCCGCATTCAGCGTCAGTTGCCGCGACGCCTCGATTTCGACGGCCATCTCTGCGATTGGCCACTGGATACCCTGAAAACCCGCGATCTTTCGTCCAAACTGTTCACGTTCCTGCGCATAGCTGACAGCTTGGTCGAATGCGGCTTGTGCCAAGCCGACAGACAGCGAGGCAACATTGACCCGGCCACGATCGAGCGTCTGGGCGAATTGGCGAAAGCCCTCGCCCTCAGTACCGATCATGTTCTGCGCGGGTACGCGCACATCGTCAAAGAACAGCATCGCTGTAGGAGAGCCGTTCATCCCCATTTTCTTGTCCTGCGGTCCAACGGAAAAGCCGGGCATCCTCTTTTCGAGGATGAACGCCGAAATGCCCCGCGATCCGGTGCCTTCGGATGTCCGGGCCGTCACAACGAAAATGTCGGCGACGGTGCTGTTGGTAATAAACGCTTTGGTCCCGTTCAGAACGAAATCGTCGCCATCTCGTTGCGCCGTGCTCTTGCAGCCCGCCGCGTTCGACCCGCCGGATGGTTCGGTCAGTCCGAAAGCCCCGATGCTGGCCCCGCTGGTCAGCGCAGTCAGATATTTTTGCCTATGATCGTCGCTGCCATGATCCGCGATGACCGACGAGGCAAGGCTGATATGGGCGTTCAGGGAACTCCCGACTGCACCGCTTGCACGCGACACCTCTTCAAGCAGCAAACAAACCATGACGGCGTCACAGCCCGCCCCACCATACTTCGGATCATAGGGTGCGCCGAGAAATCCCAACTCAGCCATTTCAGCAAACAACTCTGCCGGAAACTCGGCAGTCCGATCAATCTCTGCAGCTTGTGGCGCAATGCGTTTATCGCAAAAGCGTTTCACGGTTTCATGAAAGACCATCTGGTCTTCGGTCAGAAAATAGCGATGGGTATCCATTTTAATCCTTTGCGGTGTTCGGCAATGTGTCGCGCAATACATGACGACGGATCTTGCCAGAGGCCGTCAGCGGCATCTCGTCAATCAGGTGGATGACGCGCGGTACCTTGTAGCGGGACAGTTTCTCGCGGCAGTAGGCGATTATTGCATCCGGGTCGGGGGTCATTCCCGGCTTGGGAACAACAAAGGCATTGATTACCTCACCGCGGATATCGTCTGGAATACCGACGACGGCACATTCTCTGACATCGTCGATCTCATGGATGACATTCTCGATTTCCTTGGGGAATACGTTGAACCCGTTGGCGACGATCATATCCTTGGTGCGGTCGAGAATCCGGATTACGCCAATCTCATCGATAACGCCGACATCGCCGGTATACAGCCACCCGTCCACGATGGTCTTGGCCGTCAATTCCGGCTGGTTCCAATACCCCAGCATGAAGGTGTCAGAGCGGAAACAAAGCTCACCCGGCTCATTGACCGGCATGGCTTTCCCATCTGGCCCGACCGCACGCACCTCGAACCCGGATAGCGGCTGTCCACAGGAGTCGGATGCCAAATCGTCGGAGGCTCTCTGGACGCTGGCCACCGGTGATATTTCGGTCAGGCCATAGCTTTCCACCACGTTAATGCCGAATTGCTGCGCCAACATATGTTTAAGGCGAACGGACACCGGCCCACCGCCCACATCAATCAATCGCAGGCTTGAGACATCATGCCCCGCGACGACCTCGTCGCTGAACAAACGGGCAAACATTGTCGGAACCCCGGCAAGAAAGGTGACACCGAAGCGTTCGATACTTTCAGCCGCCGTCGCTTCATCAAATTTCTTGAGGATCACGGTGCTGTTTCGCATCACTGCCACATGGATGAAATCGAAGGCAAAACCGAAGCTTGAGAACAGCGGCAAGAGAGTCATCGACCGGTCTCCCGGTCGATACCTCAGAGCCTCGGTCACGGCCTTGCCGTTTTGCACGATGCCATGATGGGAAAGCAAAATGCCTTTAGGCTGCCCGGTCGTGCCAGAGCTATACACCATCATCGCGGGGTCATATTCGTCAAAGTCCTGATTAACAGGAAGCGGATCGGCAGCGGCGACCGCCTGCTGATAATTCTGCCAATCCGACGCCTCGGCGTCAGCCAAAAGCCGCAGCTTGAGATCGGCGATAGCAGGAACGTCTGCAAGCCGCAAAAGATACGCGGCCCCGGTAACGATACCCGAAGGCTTGCAGTCGTCCATAAGCGCAGCGATTTCAGGTGCTGTGCTATGAAAATTCACCGCAACCCCGACAGCCCCGGCGATTGAGCATCCAACAAAGAATTCGATCGCTTCACGGCTGTTTTCCAACAGGCTAAGCACCCGGTCCCCCGGCGAAATACCCGCTTGGGAAATTACCGACGCCAGACGAGAAGCGCGATCAAACACCTCGCCATAGCTGGCCGAGGTGCCATCTTGAAACAGCAAAAAAGGCGCGTCACGACTATCTTCAGCGGCGGCCTGCAAGATGCGGTCTATCCTGTTTTGAGGCATGATCATGTCCATTTTCTCTGACCAAACGGTCCATACGTTGCAAAAAGACGGGCCGTTCGTGTTTATCTCAAACGCTCATGCGCTGCCCGCCATCGACGACATAGGTTTCGCCAGTGATGAAACGTGCTTTGGGTGACGCCAGAAAGGCAACAAGATCAGCCACCTCGGATGGCTCACCGATCCGCCGTTGCGGTATGCGTTTTAAAACGTGCTGCGACAGCTTCGGGTCATCGAGTACGCGCGCCGAAATATCACTGCGCACATAGCCCGGCGCCACGCAGACCACCCGAACTCCCGACGTGGCCCATTCGGCAGCCAACGCGCGCGTCAACCCTTCGACTGCGGCCTTCGAAGTGCAATAAGATGCGGCAGATGCCACCCCCAGCGCGCCAAACATTGAACCAATGTTGACAACACACCCCTTGCTTTCGCGAAGATGCGGGTAGGCAGCGCGCGCCAGCAGGAAATGCGACACCAGATTTATATCCATCACCGCCCGAAACGAAGCAGCATCTGTGTCTTCTGTTCGCTCCTCCCGCATCACACCGGCATTATTGACCACCAGATCAATGCGACCATGAAGCGCCACAGCTTCGTCGACATATGCCTCAAGTGCCGCATCGTCGGACACATCGCCGATATGCGCCGTAGCTGTGCCACCGCCCGCTTCGATCTGGGTGATGGTTTCAGCCAAGGCCGCCTTGTCCCGCGCCAGACAAGCCACCTTGTAGCCTTCCTTCGCCAAGGTCAGAGCAATGGCCCGGCCAATGTTTCTGCTTGCGCCAGTGACAAGAGCAACGGGCACGGTCATAGCGTCGCATCCGGCAACAAAAGCGCGCCCTTGTTCAGCCATTCGGCCCCGTCGATTGTCAGAACTTCGCCATTCATATAGTTGGCCGCGTCCGAGCACATGAACATCCCTGCTTCAACCGTCTCTTCCAAAGTGCCGAAACGGCCCGTCGGAATCCGATCCATGAGGTGCTGTCGCGCTTCATCTCCGGGCCAGAGCTTTTCACGGGACTGCTCGGTGTCGACAAAGCCCGGACACAGGCAATTTACCTGAACGTTGCGCCCGCCCCATTCGACAGCCAGCGTTTTAGCCATGGCGATCAAACCCGCTTTGGCCGAGGCGGAATGGACCGTTCCAGGGCCGCCGACCCATGCATAGCTGGCTGTGACGTTCATGATCTTGCCAGAACGCTGCGGCAACATATGGCGCGATGCGGCACGCGCACAAAAGAACGAACCATTCAGAACGATTCCGACCACGGCAGTCCAGCCGTTGGCGGTGATGTCTTCGGCGCGGGCAATGAAATTTCCGGCGGCGTTGTTGATCAGAATGTCGAAACGCCCAGTCTCATCGACCAGCCCGTCAAAGCCTTTTTCGACGGCATCATAGTCGCGAATATCAAGCGGCATGACGACTGAGCGCCCGCCAATGTCGCGAATTAGGGACGCTGTCTCTTCCAATGGCTCGGAACGACGCCCCACCAGACCGACGGTTGCGCCCAATTCGGCCAATCGAAGGGAAAAAGCCTGGCCTAAACCTGTGCCTGCACCGGTGACAACGGCAACCTTTCCCTCGAATGAATCAAAACCTTTCATTCTTCCTCCTGTCCTGATTGCGACGGCGCACGCACCGTCGATACACCTACTCTATTCAAAACCTTGATAAGCGGTCTGTCGCGGCCCTGTCAACCAAATTAAAATAATGTTCCGCACAATGAAATTAGCGATTTTCACCCTGCCATATATTTGCGTTCACAACAGTCAAGTACTTTACAAAAGATGCGCGCGATCGGCTGCCGCATAGATGCCAGTGGTCATGGCTCCGGCCTCATAAGCATCTATGATCTCGGTGCCGGCGTTGTCGTTCTCTGTGGTTACCAGTGTCGCGTCCTGCGGCGTAATTTCTCCAGCGATGATCAGTACCCCATGCTCCACCGCAGCCAGCTGGTCGCGCCAGTCATCCGCTTGTGTGATTACCTCAACGCCAAGCGCCGCAAGCCGATTGTGCGACACTTCACGATAGCCCGGATGCGCATCATGCGCGACATCACGCATTGCGGTCACAAGACGCGTCTTGCGCCCGGCTGTGGCAAGACGAATAGCGGCCTCGGTGGTCGCGACATCACTGCCAAAGACCACGCATTTTTCATCCCGGTCGTCCAACCCGTCCCGACCAAGGATGGTGGCGGCGGGCACTGCATCAGGGCGGATTCTAAGGATGGCTGCGGTCAGGGGGAGTTTCCCGGTTTCGCGCCAAACCAGATCTGCGAGCGACTCACCGGGCTCGACGGCGCGCGCACCCGCGCTTTTGGCACGAAGCCATGCGGCCTCGGTTGTTTCACCGTATTCCTGCATTCCCGGCACTCTGGAGCGCCATCCCTGCATCCCGCCAAATGACTCGGGTCGAACCACAAGTTCCACCCTATGCCCACGTTCCGCCGCGACCCAGGCCGCTGTCAGGCTGGCAAGAGAGCTGCCCTCGATACGCAGATGCAGCGGTTTCCCGGTAGGTGTGAATCGCCAGCGCGCCTCGTCTCCGATTGCCGGGTTAACCGGGCAGATGGTCTGCGGGCGCGAAGATCGGCCTAGGCAGATATTACACCCGATGCAGAAAACCGTGGTGTCCTCACGACCGGCACGAGCCTTGGCAGGCAGGTCGGGATCGGCCAGCGAGGCGCGCCCGAAGGCTGCCAAATCCATATCTTTGCGTGCCAGCGCCTGTTCCGCGACCTCGGGGCGTTTTAATCGACCAACGCCCATCACCGGAATCGAAACCGCTTGTTTGACCCGACGTGCAAGCGGTAACCAGCGCCCCTCGTCTTCGCCTGTAATCATCGACAGGCGATTGAAGGACTCATAGGTCCCGACCGACGCCGAAATGGCCTGAACGCCGGCCGCCTCAAGGGCAACTGCGATCTTGCAGGTCTCATCGGGGGTCAGCCCATCGACCACGAACTCTTCCACACTGAGACGGACGCAAATGGGAAAGTCCGGCCCGCATTTCTGACGGATAAGGGCGATAATCTTTAACAAGAACCGCATGCGGTTCTCCAGACTTCCGCCAAAGTCATCTCTTCGTTTATTGGCGTAATTCGACAGGAACGCGGCGACCAGATAGCCATGGGCGCCGTGAATTTCGACCCCGTCGAACCCCGCCTGCTGTAGCCTGAATGCGGCGGCGGCAAAGGCATTCACCAACATTTCGATCTGCTCTTCAGTCAGTTCAAGCGGCATTTCCCGATTGAGCGGACAAGGAATTGGTGAGGGAGCAAGCAGCGGTTGGCCCGTAATCTTGCTGCGTGTCTGGCGGCCCGCATGGCTGATCTGGCCAAACAAAAGCGCGCCGTGGCCTTTGACAGCCTTGGCAAGACGCGCCAGATGTACAATACGTTCATCGGTATCCGCCATACCCATGCGGGGCATCACCCGGCCAGAGGCATGAACGCCCAGGTTTTCAGTCACGATCAGGCCGAAGCCACCCGCCGCCCGCGCTTCAAGATAGTTGATGAGGCGGTCACCGATATCACCGTTTATTTCGGCGAAGTTCGTCGTCAAAGCGGGAACGACGAACCGATTGGGAACCTCCAGATTGCCGATACGCAACGGCGAGAAGAGATGAGGAAAATGCGCGTTACTGTCGGTCTGTGTCATTGGCGGACCCCGGTTTTAGCAATTCGGCAAAGGCGATCTCAACTACACGATCAAAGCAGTCCCATCGTTTTCGCGATGACGTGCAGCTGAATTTCGTTGGTGCCCTCACCGATCCACGCCTCAGGCGCATCGCGGAAAAGCCGCGCAATCTTCATGCCTTCCATGTAGCCAGCGCCACCATGCAAGAGCATTCCGGTGGTGGACGCATTCACGGCCAGTTCGCTGGCCAGAAACTTGCCCATCGAGGCTTCGCGGTCGCATTTTTTATTACTCATAAACAGACGGGCGGCGCGATAGATCATCAGGCGCGCAGAATCCGCACGCACCCGCATGTCAGCCACTTTGAAAGAGACCCCCTGAAATTTGGCAATGGGCTGACCAAAGGCTTTTCGCTCCTTGGCATATTCCTCGATCAGCTCGCAGGCTTCCTCGCCAATGCCAAGGCCACGATTGGCAACCAGAATACGCCCCTCAACCAGCGTGTCTTTAAGTTGGCGAATTCCTTCGCCGTGCGCGCCCAAAATGGCAGAGGCAGGCACGCGTACATCATCAAACGAAATCAGTGCGGTTGAGGACGAATGATTGCCCACCTTGTCCAGCAAAGTCCGCTGTATACCCGGATCGTCAGTGGGTACCAGAAACAGAGTGAGCGAATCCTGTGCGCGGTCCTCTCCGGTCCGGGCTGCGACCAGAATGAAATCAGCGATCGTGCCGTTGGTGATGTAAAGCTTCGAGCCGTTTATCACATAGTCGTCACCGTCACGGCGCGCGACCGTGCGAATGCCGCGAATATCGCTACCCGCATCAGGTTCAGTCAACCCAAAGGCCCCGATCATCTCGCCCGTCAGCCCCGGTGTCAGATAACGTTCTTTCTGCTCATCCGTACCAAACCGCATCAGCGGGGTCAGAGCAAGGTGTTGATGGGCGAATACACCGGCCGAAATACCAGCCGACGCGCGGGTTAGTTCCTCATAAAAAATGCACCCGATCAGCAAATCCCCGCCACCACCGATCGGGTCGGGAAAATTGACTGCGAGATAGCCCTGCTCACCCAGCAAACCGTAGATTTCCCGTGGAAAGCGATGTTCTGCCTCTGCCGACTCCGCAAGAGGTACAAGACGGTCCTGAACAAAGCGCCTGAACTGCGCACGAAACTCTTCGTGCTCCAACTCGAGGCCGAAATCTCGAAACTCGTCCATTTGCAGTCCTCACCTTTCCACCACGTTTTCTCGACTCATAGAAACTAAAATAGTGTTCTGCAAGATGAAACTGGTGCTTCGGGCCGACTTGATGCAAACTGGCTGGAGTGGCGCTATTGTCTGTTTGAACCATTTCGTTTGAGCTACACACAGTCTCACCAGATATTTGCAGGACGGATCAGGCTATGCAGGCAGTAGATAAACCGAACGCTATAATCTCGCTGGAACGGGGATTGGATCTTTTGCGCGCTTTCAGGTGCGAGGAAAAATCGCTTGGAATTCATGACCTGTCCCGACTCACCGGGCTGCCCAAAGCCACTGTGGCGCGGCTTGCTCATACATTGGTAACGCTGGGATACCTGGGGCAGACCCATTTTCAGGGCCGGTATCACCTTGCAGACAAAGTGTTCGATCTCGGCACATCATTTTTGTCCAGCATGCCGGTTTGTCGAGTGGCAGCGCCTGTGCTTCAGGACATCGCTGATCAGTTCAACATGTCCACCGCGTTGGGAATTGGCGACCAGGCCGATATGGTCTATCTGGCCTATTGCCGTGGCAAGGATACTGTCACGTTGCGAATGCGCACTGGCGCCCTAATCCCGATGGATAAAACCGCCATGGGCAGAGCCTTCCTTTGGGCGATTGGCCCTGAACAACGCGCGTTTCACTTGAAATGTATCGAAGAAAGCGGTGCCGACATGGCCGTTGTCGCTGAGCATATCGAAAAGTCGACCGCCGAAATCGAGGCAACGGGGTTTTGCACTTCGTTGGGTGACTGGCGCCGCGATATCTATGCGGTTTCGGTTCCACTTGTCATAGACAACGGCAAAACTGTACTTGCGATAAACTGCGGCGCTTCGCGTCACGGGCTCGGGCTCTCGATGTTCCGTGAAGAAATCGGGCCAACCCTGAAAGTCGCAGCGCGTGAGATCAACAACACGATGGAGGAACTACGATACAACTTCTGGAATGACTAAAGTTCGTCGCGGGCGTTTCGAACCTAAACTGCAGCTCAGACTGAATGACTACCGGCTGGCGCCGGTAGGATCAGTGATGTGCTGTTCCAGGTACCGAAGTACGATGTCTTCAGTGATGGCGCCGTTGGTTGCGTATTCCGGGATGATGCGCCCACCGATTCCGATTTGCTGCGCCCACCCGTTCCGATTTCATCCGCCCACCGATTCCGGGGGATCCGCCCACCCCTGTGACGTGCTGCTGCGAGGCAATCTGTAACCGGCTACCTTCCGCCCTTTTGGCACGAAGGAAGCCCGATGAAGAGATTGCCGATGCGGAAGATACGAGATATTTTGCGGCTGTCAGCCGAGGGTCTGTCGACGCGCCAGATTGCGGCGAGCCTGGCGATTGGGCGGACAACCCTTCGGGGTTACCTTGATCGCGCTACTGAGTTGGGTCTGGGCTGGCCGCTGCCACCAGAGATGTCCGATACAGACCTTGAGCGCCTGATTTATCCCCGGACGGCGCGTGATGTTTCAAACCGAGCGACCCAGCCTGACTGGGCGCATGTCCACCGCGAGCTGCGCCGCAAGGGCGTGACGTTGTCGCTGCTGTGGGAGGAATATCGCGCCGATCACATCGAAGGCTACGGCTATTCCCGGTTCTGCGAGCTTTACACGCGGTGGGAAGGCAAGCTGTCGCCGGTGATGCGGCAGCGTCATCCGGCGGGCGAACGGTTGTTCGTCGATTACGCAGGGCACACGATCGACGTGATTGACCCTACGACTGGCGAGGTGCGCCCGGCACAGCTGTTCGTCGCGACCCTCGGGGCCTCAAACTATACCTTTGCGGAGGCGACGTGGACGCAATCGCTGCCGGACTGGATCGCGAGCCATGTGCGCGCCTTTGACTTTTTCGGGGGCGTAACGGCGCAGATCGTGTCCGACAACCTGAAGGCCGGGGTCACGAAGGCTTGCTTTTATGATCCGGCGATCAACCGGACCTACGCGGATATGGCCAGGCATTACGACACGGCCCTGGTGCCCGCGCGGCCGCACAAACCGAAGGACAAGGCAAAGGTCGAGGGGGCGGTTTTGTTGGTTGAGCGGTGGATGTCGCGCTGAAAGCGCGCCATTTGGCTTGAGGCGCACCTTTGGTGCGATTGCGCGATTGCGCAATCGCCAATTCTTCAGCCTCGCAGAGGTGAACGCGGCCATCCGCCCGCTGCTCGACCGGCTCAACGACAAGACCTCGCGCCATCTCGGCGCCAGTCGCAAGCAGTTGTTCGAACAGTTGGACAAGCCGACCCTGAAGCCGCTGCCGATGGCTCCTTACGTTTATGCGGAATGGAAGAAGTGCCGCGCCGGGCTCGATTACCACATCGCCATCGACAGGCATTATTACTCGGTGCCCTATCAGTTGCTGAAGAAAGAGCTGTGGGCGCGCATCACCACGCGCACGGTCGAAGTTTTCCATGCCGGGCAGCGTGTTGCATCGCATGTGCGCACCTCCGGCAACGGGCAGCACTCCACACAGCGCGATCACATGCCTGCGCACCACCAGTTCCGTGAGGACTGGACGCCACAACGCATAACGGCTCGGGCCGCCCGCATCGGACCGAATGTCGCGACATTTGTCGAGGTCGTGATGCGGGACCGCACGCATCCTGAACAGGGCTATCGGAGCTGCCTTGGCGTCATCCGTCTGGCCGACAAGTTCGGCCGGGATCGCCTGGACGCTGCCTGCAAACGCGCCTTGGAGGTCAACGCCAGATCCTACTCATCAGTCCATTCGATCCTGAAGAATGGGCTCGATCGCAAGTCCCGCACCCGCGCCACGGAGGAGCCTGCCATCCCCCACCCCAACATCCGTGGTGCCGATTACTTCCATTGAAAGGATACGTCATGCTTACCCATCCAACCCTCGATCACCTGAAGGCCCTGCGGCTCGATGGTATGGCCGAAGCGTTCTGCGAACTGCAATCTCAGGACGGCGCTGCTGAGCTTAGCCACGCCGAATGGCTTGGCTTGCTGGTCGACCGCGAGGTCGCAAGCCGAGAAACCAAGCGCTTTGAAGGGTTCTGTCGCAAGAAATCTATTGACCCGAGAACGGGCGATTGCTGGACGCAATTATGCTGCAAGCGCCGCAAATTGCTGAAAGCCGGTGGCCCCGTCGGCGGTGATCTGCCCTTTGCGGATCATGTGGGCAGCCTCGATCCCTGACAGTGTCGCGGCGGCGGAGTGGAAGGCCTTGAAGCCCGTCATGGGCCGCGTGATCCGCTTGACGAAGCGGTGATCCTGTTCAACCATGTTGTTAAGATATTTCGACTGGACCGCACGGATCTGGTGGCCGTCACCTGTGAACTTCCTGATTACGTTGACCGCCTGCAGCCCTGCCAGATTGGCACCGCTCTTGTCGATGACGATGCGGTCAGGGGCACCATTCACCCTGATCGCTTGCCTAAAGAACCGTCGGGCAGCCGCGGTATCCCGGCGCGCTGAGAGCATGAATTCAAGGGTTTGGCCATCGCGGTCAACGGCCCGATAGAGATACGACCACGCGCCCTTCACCTTGATGTAAGTTTCGTCCATGCGCCAGGAGTTGGCTGTTTGGCGCTTTCGTTTTTGTGCCTGG
>LADL02000684.1_pt1 | contig 26646 bp, 25 predicted proteins | sample 619721 | NCBI WGS metagenome assembly LADL02 (sample SAMN03397408, study PRJNA257561) | rock porewater metagenome | biome: terrestrial; feature: Opalinus Clay rock; material: porewater; isolation source: Opalinus Clay rock porewater BRC-3 borehole | place: Switzerland: Mt Terri URL, St-Ursanne ...
TCTGATGCCTTAGTTAAAAAGGCACTTTAATCCATTCGCCGAAGGGACCTGCGCCGGGTCCTGGCGTGGGATGCGGCGACATCAGATGCCTGAACCCATAGCAAGCTGCTGCGGGTTCATTTCCGGCGTATCTCCGAAGATAGCAACAAAAAAACCCGCTCACTGTTTCCAGTTGCGGGTTTAATGGACTTTAAGGGAAGTCTATGGACTACATTTTGGTGCGAAGGCCGGAGCCACTTTTAAATGCAGTTCTTTCTGTTTTATATGCAATTAAAGGTTGTTACATAAATATAACAAAACATAAAAACATAGCTGTACCCACTATTGTACCCACTAAATGAGGGGCTACACATCAACAAAGTGCTTTCAAAAACCTTCTTTTTATAGCAAACCAAAACATAAAAAACATCGAAATTTTCGACCTCCGCTTTTACCAGAGTAACTCGGCCCCACTATCAAGCAAATCGGCTTGATGATCATATCTCAGTTACAGCGCGGCTTTTGCCACAATAACAGAAGAGCAATACGACGAAGTTGATGCTCCACCACGTCTACCTTGAAAGGAACTGTAGGCCCGATCACCGATGGGTTTTATCCAGATTCCATTCCGCCCTCCCAAATTTCGCGATCGGTCAACTCCTTACCCTTACCGCCGAACCTGTTCTGGCGTTCAGCGTAGAATCGATCATGACGGCACTACTGTCCGCCTGGTGATGGATTGAGCCCAGCAGCCGCCGCCGGACGCTCTTGCCGATGAGATAAAGCCTCGGAGATATGTTAACTTTCGCATCGGGTAAACTACAAAATAGTTTGTTGATCCTCCCCCATTATCAACCAAAGTCAAAAGCCTGATGGTAAGAAATCCCCACTTAAAGCTTATCTACATCAGGATTAATGTTTACAACATTCGTCGAGTTGTCTGCAGATCGGTGGTACACCCGTGCATTCGGCCCAGTCAAATTGTAGGTGATCTCTGTTAGCGGAGCTAAGCATTGGTTTTGTTGAAGATTGAAAGCAAATAGTGTCTCACCCGTATACTTATCGACAAGGACTCGATGTAGGCTCTGTGCAAGATTTGCTATTCCTCTGTCATGAAAATGAATAGCATTTAAGAGTGATTCAGTATCCTTGCCTTTCCAGGTCCCACAGGCAATTCTCGCCCCAACTCTAAACAACGTCCCAAGTAAAGCCGTAATGCCATCGACAGTATTGATTAACGAGCTCTCCCTGGCAGAAGTATTTTCTGTGCCTGTGGGCTCTTCAAGGGCCAAGTATTGCTCCTCAGGGCTGGTCGAAAGTAGGCTCCACAATTTTTTCTCGGTTTTCGCAAGCTGTTCGTGAAAGGTCGTTTCCGAGATATTTTCGTCTGTGAAATAAAAAAAACTTACTTCCGTCTTCTTCCGCTCGACGATCTCAAAGCCTAGGTTGAGGCCATTACTCACCGTAAAATAATTAGTGAACGTCTGGCAGAGTTCAAGAATAAGCGGCGCATTCCCTTGACTGACGGATATTGTCTGAATTTCTGTCTGAAACCGATATTTGATACATCCCGACCCAACCTCGACTCTTCCGGACTTTGCCAATCGGGTCAGCCGATCTTTCGAGTCAGAGGTGAAATTGCTGAAATTGACATTCTCAAACTTAATGAGACCTGTAGGATCTTCTTTGAAACTCATTTGTACATCATGATTAAAGAGTTTTTTTTGAGGATCAGTGCTCTTGAAAAGGAGAACTGCCTCTTTTTTCACTTCGATTTGATTAAACTCGACAGCGACACCGCGGTACCTGGCCGAAGATTTGGCCGTGTCAAAAAGGGTATCTGTGAATTCAGTAATAGATGCAAAAGAAACATTACCGAAAATGATTTGATTGTGGAAACGTGCGTTCTTAAAATCAGCACAATCCTCGAACTGGACATTTTGAAAACCCATAGTCGATTCATTACCCTGGGGGTCGAAAACAATGCCAGAGAAGTCAGTTATGCCCTTAAAATCAGAGTCTTCAAATTTGACACCATATCCATAGGTTGATCCAGTAAATTTAGCGTCAGTAAACAATGCATAGACCAAGAATTCTACCTTGGAAAAGAAGACATGCTGCTCAAACTTGGCATTGATAAATCCGACGCCACGAAAATTAACATTTTGGATCCTCAAGTCGTGACTAAATGTAGCCCTATCAAAGTTGGCACCATCCTTGAAATCTATTCTTTTCAGCTCAAAAGCATCACTAAAGACAGCACCAATAAAGTACGCCTGCTTTCTACAGATCATATCAATGATACTAAGAACGTGGTGTTCTGAACCAGGCTTTGTTCTTAGTTCGTTCCCGACGAAGTGGAACTCATTAAAATCGTAGTACTCAAGCGTATCGTCAGCATTGAGAAACTCCACTATTTTTAAGAAATGTCCTTTAAAGTCATTATCACGCTTCCAGGCAATATCATGGCTGTGGAAGATGCAGGTACCGTAATCATCTATAGGGAGAGCTTGAGAAACGTCTTTTGCTGATTTATCTGACTCTGTTGAAGTCGTCTTTTCGTAAAGTGCAGGGTACGGACACTTCTTCCCCATCCCTCGTGGTCTTTGCTTGTAGTTTTCGGTGTAGATATGATTGCACATTAAGATTCATTTCCCAGGTAAACTTTAAAATTCACACTCCTAGACAAGAGAGAATAAACGATCCAATAGATGCTATGTTTCCGGCATCTGGCAAAGCACTGATAAGTTTGTAAAGAACAGTTTTGTTTGGAGCCTGGGACTTAAATTGTTGTTCAATTTCGTTGACCAGTCCTAATGCATATTTTTGCTGGTCGGGGGAACCGACTGATTTCAAGATGTCCTCGCGAAGTTTTGTGATAGATTCATCCACAGCATGGTAATCGATCACAACATTTGTCGAGTTGTCTGTAGAGTCATTATTTACCCGGACATTCTTTCCACTGATATTGTAAGTGATGTTTTTAACCATACTTATCCTCCGTTAATCTATTCTTGTTATAGCTTGTTTTGTATCAAACTTTGATGCCATCGTTTTGTAGGCTTGCACCTCCTATTGCAGATGAGAAGCTTTGTTCCTCCACAAGAATTTATATATTTCCAGAAGATCAAGACCTAACTGACAGATAATAAGCATAAATTAACAAAAACCTTTGCTCCAAGAAATCTCATACCGGGACAGTAACTATCCTAATCTTTTCGAGCACGTCAAGATAACGTTCAACGAGTTCAGGCCCTGGATTATCATAGGCCTCATTTAAAAATTCTTTCGCAGATCCGATGTCCAAATCAGCGACCTCAAATATTGATGTTTTGTTAAAGATTTCATGGGCTTCATCTACTAATATTTCAATTTGATCATTATCTCTTTCCATCTATTTCTCCATTCGTAGAAGTGATGATGGATCATAGATTGGCAATCTTACAATTATCTTACATCGTGATATTAGTGTTTCGGCTTGAGAAATTATTTAACACAGTTGCGATGTCCCCGGTATCCTGCCCCAACAGCCGCCTGCACCGATTCAAAGACCACTGTACAATTTTTGCAGTTGTAATCCTTGCAGCCTGGGCCATGGAAAACATGACTTCTTTGGTTGCCATGAAATACAGCTGATGACCCAATAGACGATGATGATGGTACAGTGCCTGTAACAGAATCTTTATGGCCTGAACCGGTGCTACCACCATTCCCTCCTCTTTGCTCCGCTCTCCAGTCCCAGGGAGCCTGTGGGTTGTCGTTTTCCCATAGACCGACTTGGGCATCACGAGCAGTAGCTTCGAGCTGCAGCCAGTCATTGCAATAGCTCGCTTTGCAATATTTTCTATACACCCACCCATGGCCGTGGGCCACAATCTGCTCGTTTAAGCTTGTATCATTTACGATGACCAATGCAACGGTTCTTCCGTACTGATCAACTGTTTCTGGGTCCAACCTTACTCTTTTCCCGGAAACCATAGATGAAGTGAACTGCTTTGCCTTTTCTCCATGAATCTGAAAGCTCTCAGGGCAATCTACACCTGATAACCTGATTTTTACTTTTTCTTGGTTTTGGGTCAGAACGGTTATTGTGTCCCCATCTGCTACATCAATGACCCTCCCAGTAAAGCTGGTACCAGATGAAAAGGCCAGGGATGAGAATAACAGTGCCAGGAGTGTAAGATAGAGTGAGTACCTAAATATTGATTTCAATATGGCTATAACAAGTTATTTTAATTGCTGATTGACCAGGATTTACAGGCACCACTATTTTGCACGCAAATACTGGTTCGGCCAAACTGCTTCTGCATGTAGAGCCTTGGCGGCATGTAATGGCCAGTAGGGATCTCGAAGCATCTGCCGCGCCAAGAACACTACATCGGCCTGACCGGTAGCCACTATCTGTTCAGCTTGGGCCGGTTCGGTGATGTACCCTACCGCTCCGCTGGCAATTCCAACTTCCGCACGAACTCTGGCTGCGAAGGGAACCTGAAAGCCGGGGCCGAAAGGAATCGGCTCATTTGGAACTGCAAATCCGGAAGAACAATCAATAAGGTCTACCCCGATCTCCTTCAAATGCCGAGCCAGAACTACTGACTGGTCCATATCCCATCCGCCAGCGACCCAATCAGTCGCTGATATTCGGACAAATAGCGGTAGCTCCTTCAGCCACTCCTCTCGCACCGCACGAGCCACCCTTAATGGGAAACGAAGCCGATTGTCCAGACTTCCTCCATAGTCATCGCCCCGCTGGTTTACCAGAGGGGAGAGAAATTCATGGAGGAGATACCCGTGTGCCATGTGCAACTCCACTACCTGGAATCCAGCGGCAAACGCCCTCCGGGTTGCAGATCGGAACTGGTTCTCGACCAGATCCATATCTTCTAGGGTCATGGCTTGCGGCACAGGGTGCCCCACATCAAAAGGGACGGTGCTCGGTGCAAGCGGTTGCCATCCACGCTCATCGATTCCCAGTGGACCACCACCAAGCCAAGGAGGTGAACAAGAACCTTTGCGTCCTGCATGGGCGAGTTGAATCCCTGGCACGGCTCCTTGCTCTTTAACAAAGCGGCTAATCGGCATAAATGCCTCTACATGGGCGTCGCTCCAGATGCCGCTGTCACCCAGGCTGATTCTCCCCTCGGGACTCACCGAGGTGGCCTCAACCATTACCATGCCCGCACCACCTACGGCACGACTGCCAAGATGAACGAGGTGCCAGTCAGTAGGTAATCCATCTTGGCTCGAATACTGGCACATTGGGGAAACAAAAATCCGGTTGCGAAAAGTGATAGACTGCAGCTTAAGCGGTGAAAAAAGAATGCTCATGGGGTTGCCTCAACTCTAATGGTTAATGCAAAGATCAGGGGATTATGGCCATTGAATCGATATAAATACAAAAGCGAGTGTGTCAAGATAAATAGCCGATTTGTCGTGCTTGGTGGCGACACATAGAGCCCCGACTTGGTCTGCCCCTGTCTGTCCTCCAGTAATGATCCTCTTCAACATGAGGCCCTTCTTTTAAGACGTTGGTTTGGGCATCTCTTTCCGAATCTCTTCGATCTTTGCCATGAGCTCTTGTTGAGTAAGAATTCCTTTGGCTACAAGAATATCGATCAATGCCTGGTTGACTATAATCTCCATATTCAATGCTTCACGGAGAGAGATGACGTCACTCGAATTTACTTTGGTTGCCATGGTCATTGTCCCTACCTCTTTGGGTTCATATATATTCCTGGCTGACTGTCAGTAGCATTACAACATTCCTGACAGCCCGGCAAGCAGGACTAGGTTAGGGCGAGATTCCATTGAGGAAAAAACAATTGAAATATTATGGCCTTGCTGCTAGATTCTGTAAGTTGTTGATGCCCCCGACATTTTTGTGTTACACATTGAGTTCGCTACAAAAACGAAAAGGTAAGAAACTACATTTTTGTTAATTTATCGATTTTAGGCAGTATATTTTGGATTACTTCATGATCGATCACACTCACTTTCGTGGATCATCCCCAATGGAGAGCTACACGACTTCATCGTTGATTTAATCACACCTATACCGCATTGATTCCCAATAGATCGGAATATCATATGAATTATCGCCAAATTGAATTTCCCCCCAGATCCAACTGATGAAAAATTTTCAACATGGACTAGATGTATGAGCATCGCAGGTGTTCGTTCCAACAGAGGTGATGGCTACCAGAATCTAGTAGCTCTCGATTGGGCCTTGACTATTCTGTCCGATTCGGAGTTTCAATGGATTGAAGTAGATTCAGTGACGTATATTGTAGACGATGTAGTGGTCGGGAAAAACAGCGGTACTCAGATTTGCTGCCAGTGTAAAAAGAACCAAATTGATTTCAAAGCTTGGACGATAGCTGACCTCGCAGATGAATTGGGTAAAGCAGCCAGGTTACTGGCTATTAACACGAATGCTGAAGTTCGTTTCTATTCGCGCAGTCCGTTTGGTGCATTAGCCAAACTTCGTGAACATAGTACCATGCAAACCGATGAAGTAAGCTACCACGCGAGTTTGGGCAAAGAGCAACAAAAAACAGATGCAGAGTTAGCAGCGCTACTTGCCACCGAGGCTCCCCATCTCTCAATTTTCAATTTTCTTCTCCGTACGAGTTTTGAAATCAGTCCCGAGCTGGATCGCATGGAGGATTTACTCCATGAGCGTTTGCGTTTTATGGCGTGCAACCCAAAAGTCGCATACAACGTCCTCTGGACACGCCTTGATCAACTTGGCGCTCGCATGGATAGCAGCAGTGAATCCGCCTCCACACAACATCGCTTAACCAAAGACGACCTCACCGAAATTATTAATCAAGCAGGAGCAATGTTGGTTCCGACGATGAATCTTACTGAGGTGCGTGCATCCTTTGCCAGCACTTCGACCATCGGTAGATCGTGGCATAGAGACATTGCGGGTCAGCGTATTCCTATCCCAGTTTTGAACAGCCTACTCTCAGCTATTGATGCTAAAAAACGATCCATTTTGCTCGCGGGGTTGCCCGGATCTGGCAAAACTTGTGTGATGTTAGCGTTGCAGGAAGCATTGGAGCAACGCGCGAAGACTCGGACAGACATAGTGCCACTTTTTATTCAATCTCGAGAATTTGCCGACCAAACAACGGCGCAAGATCGCCAGTCTCAAGGTTTGCCTGAGCAATGGGTAGAAAAAGCTGCCCGCATGGCAGAAAACGTGCAGGTGGTCGTTGTCATTGATTCATTGGATGTGCTGTCCATTGCCCGTGAACACTGCGTGCTGACGTACTTTTTGGCGCAAATCGACCGTCTACTATTGATTCCAAATGTCACTGTGGTTGCTGCCTGCCGCGACTTTGACCGACATTACGACCGCCGAATTTCTGAAAGACAATGGGATTGCGAACTAAAGTGCCTGCCCTTGAATTGGGAGTCCGAAATTGCACCGCTACTTGACACACTCGGCATTGTTACGACAACCATAGATGCCGTCACCTGTGAACTGATCCGAAATCCGCGCGAGTTGGCGTTGTTTGTTGGGCTAGCCCAGCGAGAGGGCAGCTTCAATGTAGTAACCAGTCAAGCGTTGGCGCAGAGATATCTCGACACCTTCGTACGAACCGAAAAAGCGCTCGGTGAAACAGCTATGCAAGCGATTGAAGCCATTGCCGATGATATGTTAAAGACCCGTAGATTGGCGGTGCCTCATCAGCGCTTTACTGCCTCTCAAAATATACAACGATTGTTATGCAGCCTCAATGTGCTGCAAGAAACACAAGTCGGTGAATTGACCTTCGGGCATCAAACCCTACTGGACGTACTGGTCATCAATGGGGCTGTGCGGCGAGGTGTTACACTAAATGAGTTCATTCAAGGTTTGCCACCTGTTCCCTTTGTACGTCCCAGCATTCGGAGTTTCATTGCATTTTTGTTAACGGGAGATCGTCGCGAGTTCAGAAAACAACTACGGACGGTATTGACCGGAAGCGCCGCTTTCCATATTCGTCGCTTGGTTGCAGAATCGTTGGCCGAGCATGTACCACAGGATGAAGACTGGCCGTTGATACGTGAGTTACGGCATAACCACCGCGAGATTTTCCAGGTGATTTACACTCAAGCGCGGCTGATTGAATGGCATCACTTTTGGTTCACGAATCTGGTGCCTGATCTAAAATATGCGAGGGATGCTGAAGGACTGACGTCACATGCGCGTCGGGTATCGCAGTGGAAAAACGAAGATACCACTGGAGTATTGGCATTTTGGACGGAGATATTGCAACTTGACTGGATAGATGGAAAGCAAATTGTGATGCAACTATCGCATCAGCTCGCAGAAATCAATAAAGAACATTTGCCTTTTGTTGCGCCTTTACTTGAGCAACTCCTCAGTATGCCGAGAAACACTCGGCTGGGGCCTGCCATCTCCCGCTGTGTGGAAGCAGGTTCGATGGAAGACATCTGGCTATGGCGTTACATAGCAGGTGACCTGAACGACGATGATGTCATTAAATTTCGGTTTAATGGTAAATTGCATTGTAAATCTCATGAGTTCGGAACCCGCAGTGACAATTTCCTCCATAAACGGATGGAAAAATCCACTACATTATTGGATTTGGCCTTGGAATCCATTGAACGGTGGAGCCGAATCAATTCATCACGTTTTGTAAATACTCACAAAAGCCACTCAAGTAATTTTCTTTCCCTAACCTCATATGAAGATTCTCATAGTCATGATAATCTCGATCTCCCTAAAGACAGTGAAGACATCCTATTTGACGCTGTAGAAGCCGCCATCCTCAGTCATGCCAAAACACACTCCGACTGGTGGCAAATAAACCGTGAACGCCTGTGTTTCAGCCATGAAGGCGCGTTGCGGTACTTCGCCATCCTCGCTTGTACTTCTAATCCCGAAGCCAACTTTGACTTGGTCGGACGTATATTGAGAGAAAAGGACATGCTGGAGTCTGACCTCTCTTTTGAATTGGGCACGTTAATGCGGGCCGCATTCATTTATCTCGATGCACCTACGCAAGATGAGGTAATAGCATGCATTTTGGCCTTGCCAGAGGATAAATTTACAGATGAGCAAAACCTTGACTGGATATTGAAAACACGAGCTAAATTGATCGTTACTATTCCTCCCTATCTGCGTTCATCTGAAGCTCAAGCCGTACTGGACGATTACGAAAAAACAAAGGGGGTGGTGATTCGTCAGCCGGAAATAATCTCTTATGTCGGCAAGGTTTGTGCTCCGTTTTCATTCGAGGTGTTCAATCGCGCCAGTGATAGTGGGGTGTTGTCTTTGTTGGAGCACTATTCAGAATATGAAAGAACTTTCGATGACTTTCTGGTTGGTGGAGCGCGAGAGGTTGGTGGACAACTTTGCGAAGCATCATCGTGCCACCCAACTCGATTCTTACATTTGTTATCCACACATTGGGCCGATATTTCCGAAGGATTCCGTGATGACATCATGGACGGCATCACAAATCATCTGGAACATCATAATCGCAACTTGCAAGCTAATGGAAAATGGGAACTCCTCGATGAGCCCAATGCCCCTGCCTTGGCGAGCCATATCCTTGACGAACTGGAAAGACATCCCAAACACTGGTATCACAACCGTGCAGCATCCAAGGCCATGAAAGCCTGTGCCCACGTTATCAAAGACACACAAAATGCTGCGCGGTTAGTATTTTTGGCAATAGGTTTCGCGACTCTTCGAGAGGAGAGTACAATCAAAGGAGATTCGGTTGATTTGATCTTCACAGGCATCAATATGAGGAGCGGTCGTGTTGTCGAGGCATTGATGATCTTGGCCAACCGATTCCAAGAACACGGAGTTCCATTTCCCGATTTATTAACTCCTACATTGCACCGTTTTGCGGGTAACGAGCACCCAGCGATTCGTGCCTTAATCTTGCGGCACCTACCTTATTTGCAAGGTCAAAATTCTGAGCTGGGTTGGAATTTGTTCCATCTCGTTATGCAAGATGCTACAGGACTTTGGAAAGTCGCTGAGGCATGCCTTTATTATGCTTATCATAATCATTTTGAGGAAGTCGGCCCCTTGCTGGCGCGTATTCACAATGAGGGGAGCGGTAAGGATATGGAAACCTGGGGTCGCATTTCAGCCTTGGCAGCCCTATCTGGGCGCATAGACATTTTTGTTTTGGTCCAGGACTTGAAGTCCATGGATAATCCAGAGGCTTGGCGAGGAGCCGCTAGCGTTTGGACACACCCTGAAAACATTCAACAACATCGTGAACAATGCCTTACAGGTATCGAGGCCGGTTTAAAAGCAAATGGTCCTCATGCTGCAGTAGTCGCCCAGCAGATGGAACGATTGTTCCAGAAACAGCATTCAATGATTTCCATTCCGATAGAATTGATTCACCTATGTTTTACAATATTCGAGAGCGATAGCGAGAACAAACACGACCGACCCTTTGGAATCGATACATGGCTTAACACAACTTCACATCACAATCCAGATCATGCCTTGGCTGCAACTGAGATTTATCTGAATTATGTCAGCCGTACTAAACCGTATCTATACGATTATGAAAATAACCTTTCCCAACTTATGACTCGTCTTTTTGCTGAAGCCGAGGAACGAGAAGAGTCTGACCATGGAGCAATGCTTCAACGCGTGGTATCTTTGCAAGACATGCTACTGTCGCTAGAGGTGGATGGTGTAAGCGATTGGCTAAGAGCCGCCGAGCGTCCATAACATCGACAATTATGTTCGGAGTTACAGTGCTAATGCCTGAATTCAGCGTATGCAGCAAGCTATAGAATGAGAGATGGAAATTAATAAAGCCCATGGCTATCCCATACGGCCCTGGCAGGGCTTCCGCATCCAACACGCAGGACAACAGCATGAAAACCCTTTTTTATGCCGCCTATGTCAATGCTGTCAACAACTTGAGTATCAGTGGGCATCTATCGGAGCCGTAGTGAGCTCAGCGACGACGGCTTCCATGAGCTTCGTGGCAGTAGCCTTGGATGCAGCGAGTTGCACTTCCAGTTGGTCCACCAAGGCCATCAGTTGATCCACTTTGGCTACAATTCGATGCTGTTCAGCGAGAGGTGGAAGTGGAATGGGCATACGGCGAAAGTCGCCCACGTTCACACCTTGCAGTGCAACTCCTTTTGTCTCCCCTGCCATCCATCCTTGGCAAGGAGGGGCATCGATACAAAGGCGAACAAATTCTGGATGAAGTCTCTTGCTGATTGCGAATCTTAAAATGTGCTGCGTGATATTTCCTCCATCCAGCTCACTTGGAACAAAAGCAGTCTTTCCTATGGTCCCATCTTTCGAGATGAGTAGATCACCCTCCCGAAGAGTGGTCTTGGAAAATTTGGCTGCTCGTTCAGGGGCGCACCTGGGCAGGACGGGCACGTCAATTATTCCAGTCTTCATTTCTGTCACCCGAACTGTTGGCACGCCTAAATCCATCCAGACAGGTTTAAGGATTCCGTAGGTTACGCTCTCGTTGGGCTGTGCAAGTTCCTGAACGTTTGACCAAGACCAGCTTGTTGGGATTTCGTATTTAACCCCATCGTCTTTCATCGGTGACTGTTTTCGTCTGGAGCTCTTCTCTTGAGTGTTTCGATCGCTGAAGATTAACTTCAAAAGCTCCTCAACGGGTTCATCGCTAAGGTCTTGTTCAACAAGTTTTCCTTGGACCGCGAGGGACAGGATGGACTTACGGAGATCAGCAGGAGTAATGGTATAGCACGAGTGAAACAGGAGTTCGAGGTTGGCCACAGTGGGTGCACCGGCAAAGTGAGCCAGGGATGCACGAGCAAGCGCGGTGTGCCGTGTCTCTCTTTCCTGCTGCTGAGCCTCCAGTCGATCACACAGAGCCATTAATTCATCCACCTTCGCTACTATCCTCTTCTGTTCGGCGAGGGGTGGGAGTGGAACGGCGAACCCTTTGATATCCGCCATGGAAATATTGTCGTTGGTCGAGTTTTTTGCGTTTCGGATTACTTTCTGCGTAAACTCCGACCGAATCAAAACATTGATGTAACTCGACTCCGCTTCGGGTAAAACTTTGATAGTCGCTACCCGTTGGTTGACAAGCATTGGTTCTGGTAGTGATCTCACGTAAAAACTCTTACCTACAGTTCCGCCGGTCATGGCCATGAGGATATCGCCCACATCAAGGGCAAACTTTTTGAGTTCAGGCGAAAAAGGATGTCTTACAACTTTGTGATCTTTGAATCCAAATTCATCGAAGTCAGATATCCGAACAATTCGTGTTCCAGTCTCTTTATAGTCAGTACTCTTGAATGCAAAACCGCCGTTGATATTCGCCAGTTGATCCAATTTTGCCCAAGTCCAGAGCGGAGGTATGTTGAATGGAGCAACAGGTTTTAACTCGCTATCAATCAATTTGACATTCTCACCATCGTTAGGGTCTTGCGGCACGAGCTTGCCTTGTACGGCAAACTTCAACACCATCTCCCGCATCTTCGCCACCGCATCGGGCGTGTCGGCAAACTGATCAAACTTTTCAAAGAAGGTTTCAAGCTTCATTGAGAAGCTCCGGCGGTGGCGGCGAGGGCGTTGTGGAGTTCCTTTTTCAATGCGGATCGAGTATCAGCAATCTGAGAAAGAAGCTTTTCATATTCGGGTAGGAGATGATCCACGTCACCCGGACCAATGTCACCATTACGAGGATTCTTAATGTCGAGGTTGAAGTTGCTGGCCTTGATAGTATCGATGGAGATGCACCATGCCTGCTCGTTTTCAACACGGTTGTCCCACCAGGCACGTTCGGGTGCAAATTCCTCAATACGGATAGGCTTGGTCTTGTTGTAGCTTTTGGCTCCTGAAGGATAAGGATGCTCGTAATACCAGATCTCGGTGGTGGGCTGGCCTTTGGTGAAGAAGAGCAGGTTTGTGCGGATGCTGGTGTAAGGATTGAATACACCGTTGGGCAGCCGGACAATTGTATGGAGGTTGCACTCGGTGAGCAGTGCCTCCTTGATACGAGTCTTGACACCTTCTCCAAAGAGTGTTCCGTCGGGTAATACCAGTCCGGCACGACCACCTGGCTTGAGGATTTTCATCAGCAGAACAAGAAAGAGGTCGGCAGTTTCCCGGGTGCGAAACTCAGCAGGGAAATTAGCCTCAATACCGTCTTCCTCCATGCCACCAAAGGGTGGATTGGTAACGATGACATCCACTCGCTCTTTCGGACTCCAGTCGCGTAAGGGGCGAGCAAGGGTGTTGTCGTGGCGAATATTGGAAGGGATGTCGATACCATGGAGAAGCAGGTTCGTCATGCACAGGACATGCGGCAGATGTTTTTTTTCAATGCCGGCAAAGCAGTCCTGAATGGTACGCTCATCTGCTTCAGTTTTCGCCTGCTTGCGCAAGTGCTCGATTGTGCAGGCGAGGAAGCCACCGGTGCCACAGGCAGGATCGAGGATGATCTCCCCAAGGCGAGGATTAACCTGCTCAACAATGAACTGGGTGACGGCCCTGGGAGTATAGAACTCGCCGGCGTTGCCAGCTGACTGAAGGTCTTTAAGCAACTTTTCATATATGTCGCCAAACATGTGGCGGTCATCGGAGGCGTTGAAGTCGATACCATTGATCTTGTTGATGACCTGCCGCATCAACGTACCGTTCTTCATGTAGTTGTTGGCATCCTCGAAGGCTGACCGGATGAGGCCGGCAATCCTGTCACCACTAGTGGTCAGGTTCTTGAGTTTAAGCAGTAAGGTGTTGTTGACAAAATCAAGCAGGGAATCCCCAGTGATGCCTTCATCGTCCGAAGCCCAGTTTGACCAGCGCAGGTCTTGGGGGAGCGGAGATTTGTAATTGTCACGGAGAAGTTCGAGTTCCTTTTCACGATCGTCAAAGATCTTGAGGAAGAACATCCAGCCGAGCTGTTCGAGGCGCTGAGCATCACCATAGGTGCCGGCGTCTTTGCGCATAATATCCTGGATGGTTTTGACGAGGTTTGAGACATTGGGCATAGGTCAGGCTGTTTCCATGTAGAGTTCAGCTTCCAGTTCGTGGAGAGCGTAGAGATAATTTGGCTTATTTCCAAATAGATTGATGATTTCGATTGGTGTGCCGAAGCTGGTCAACGGATCGACCTTGAGTATTTCAAGGGACTCAAAGCTTTTGAGGCCGGCATCAGCATATTTCTCCAGCAATGCATCAAGCACAGCTCTAGTCTTCTCACCGTATTTGGCAAAGACATCACGCTTGCGGACATTGTCAACCCGCTCACGACGAGTCAGCGGTGGTTGATCAAAGGCCACATGGCATATAAGATCGAAGGCATCATAGTCGTAACCAACCTGTTCGGCAAGCTCTTCGAGGAAGACTCCGCGGCTGGCGAGTTCATCGACTATAGCCTGCTTGCGTTCTGCGTCATTCCAAGCATTGAGAAACTCCTTCAATGATGCATAAGCCTTGTGAACGGTCTTCTGAGTGTAATCCTTCAATGACTCGGTAATGAGCCGGCCATCGGCATCGAGATATTGGACACGCTCCGTGGCAACCCGGACTTCGACATCATCAACATAATATCTGGTCGTATCAGGTCCTGGGGGGTCCTCTAAGCCGCCAAAGGGCTCATCTATTATATCATCGCTACCTGGCGGTGGATCTCCTTCACCAGCAAGCGGCGGATCATCAGGGGGAACAGGTGTATCTCCTAAGCCTGGTTCATAAATCTGAACGGGATCGCCATCAAAATCTGGATCAGCAAACAGAGCGGTGGCTCGCTTGAAATCCATAATGGTGAAAAAGAACTTATTGTAATCCTCGTTGATCCGAGTACCCCGGCCGATAATCTGCTTGAATTCGGTCATGGAATTAATCCGCTTATCGAGGACTATCAGGTGGCAGGTTTGCGCATCGACACCAGTAGACATCAGCTGTGAGGTGGTGGCGATGACAGGAAAGGTCGACTCAGGATCGATGAAATTGTCGAGTTGAGCTTTGCCTTCGTCATTGTCCCCGGTGATGCGTATGACATATTTGCTGTTTGCAGCTGCCAGATCCGGATTGGCATTGACCAAGGCTTGCCGCATTCGTTCGGCATGATCGATGTTGTCACAGAAAACAATGGTCTTGTTGAAACGATCGGTGGCCTTAAGAAATTCTGTTATCTTTGCGGCAACCAGTTCAGTACGCTTCTCAAGGATCAGCTTCCGATCATAGTCCATGTCATTGTATTCCCGGTCTTCAATGAGCTGACCATATTTATCAGTCTTACCGTTTTCTGGTCGCCACCCTTCCAGATCTCGGTCGATGCCGATACGGACTACTTTGTAAGGAGCGAGGAATCCATCGGCTATGCCTTGCCGTAGAGAGTAGGTGTATATCGGGTTGCCGAAGTATTCGATGTTGGAAATGTCCCTGGTTTCCTTTGGTGTTGCGGTAAGTCCAATCTGTGTGGCTGCAGAGAAGTACTCAAGGATCTTACGCCAGGCTGCGTCATTGGCAGCACTGCCGCGGTGACATTCATCCACTACAACAAGATCGAAAAATTCAGGGGAGAACTGCTTGTAGATGTTCTGCTCTTCTTCTGTACCAGTGACTGCCTGATAGAGTGCCAGGTAGATCTCAAAGGCTTTATCGGCAACGCGATTAGTGATCTTGGTCATCGCCTTGCCAAACGGTTTGAAGTCGTTGTTCTTGGTTTGGTCTGCAAGGATATTACGGTCGACTAGGAAGAGGATACGCTTCTTAGCCCCTGACTTCCATAGGCGCCAGATAATCTGAAAGGCAGTATAGGTTTTCCCTGTACCTGTGGCCATCACCAGCAGGATACGGTTTTTCCCCTGGTTAATGGCATCTATGGTTCGGTTGATGGCAACAAGCTGGTAGTATCGGGGTTCTTTGCCTGATCCATCTTCATAGTAATCCTGTGTCGCTACAGCTTCCTGGGTCGCACTGTAGCCTTTGCAGGCCAGATAACGCTGCCACAATTCATCGGGAGTTGGAAACTGATCGAGCGTGAGCTCCCTCTCTACCGTGGCTCCCATGCCCGTTCTGTCGTGTTCAAGGAAGGCATCTCCATTGGAGCTATATGCAAAGGGTACATCGAGAATTTCGGCGTAATCGAGAGCCTGCTGCATGCCGGCTCCCACAGTATGATTATTATCTTTGGCTTCGATAACAGCGATCGGGATGCCGGTTTTATAGTATAGGAGGTAATCTACCTTTTTGGCTTCACCGCGTTTGACTGTCTTCCCGCGGACAATGACACGCCCTTTGGTGAAGTATACTTCCTCACGAAGTTGAGTCATCAGATCCCATTTGTCACCGTCGGCGCCAACAAGAGCGGGCGTGATGAACTTTGTGCGGATATCTGCTTCGGTGAGGTTTTTTTTATTCATGGTTCCCGCAACTGTTGCACGCCCGTTATAGTTATCCGGTACAAGTTACTGTATTATCCTTTATTAATCTCTGGAGGAGATGAACACAAATAATTACAGATGGCAAGGGTACATGCACATTCAGCAACTACAATGCACGGCAAGCCAAGAGATACTTCTACTGCAATGATGAAATTTAAACCTGTCGAGGAACGACTTTGGTATGTCAACATGTTCATGAGGAAAATCTTCTTTCTGTTATCTGAAAATTAGATTACGGTCTTTTGGAATTATGTGGGCATTGATTACCCGCACTCAAACCTGACGTTTAAACGTTTCAAGCCCGTGAGTCATATGAACTTCAAAATATACATTACCTGTTTAATAGCAGTGCTAATGGCAGGGTGTGCATCTACAGGGATTGTACAAACCGGCGATGGTAAATATCTGATTGCTAAGAAAAGCCCTCAAGTAGGGTTTGGTCCCCCTATTGGAGTACGCGCAGACGTTTATCAAGAGGCAAACGAATTTTGTGCCAAAGAGAACAAGGTTGTTGAAACGATAAACCTAGAACTGACCGATGCTGGTTTTGCAAGACCAGCTGCTGCTTCTCTTGAATTTCGTTGCAAGGCGGCAAAATAATAGTCGACAAAATAGATCATTAAGAAAATATTTTTATGCTTGTTGATCACACCTAGGGTTGACTGAGTTATGAATTTTTATATCTGAAGGCAATGTATCTGATATCCACTTAATTGGGAATATGTTGACCTTTGGAAGGACCTTGATCAAGGCACTAAAATGATGTCATCTTTCTGTATAACATCCCAATCCGGGGAGAGATGCAGATCAGCTGAATAAATTGTTAGGCTAAAAAGGAGGAGCAGCCAATGAAGTATCTGATTTTCGTGATTTTTGCCGCTCTTGTTGCTCTTCCTGCACATGCAGACTTAGCGGATGAATTGGATGACTTGGTGGGTTATACAATCACTGCTAGTAAAACTATCGACCGTTGGTATGACGACGACGAGAAAGATGATTCTTTTAATGGGTGCAGTCACGGGCGGGTAATAGTATTCACTGACAACACGACTCTTACATGTGCCGAATATGGATATCAATACGCTTACCGACCAACAGCAATAATTCTGGCAAAGGAAATTTCATATCAAGGAAAGTTGTTCTACGATTTCAAAATGGTCGTGGAGGATGAAATTTATGATATGCGAAGGTAGGGCTAACAAGACGCTCGTTCAAACGCAAACTACGCTGCGCTTCGTTTGCGCCGCACAGCTTGGTCGTTGGGCATAAGAAATTGGGGATGAAGCGGTAGGCGGAGAGCGATGACGGTTGCAGGTCCTGAATACCAAGAGCATCTGGTTTTTACTGAGATAGACCGCTACGCCAGGTTCTACGAGATTTTCGCTGGCTCCGTCTTCAGCTTCTCCACTATCGGCACCAGGGCCATCTTGAATGTTGACTCCTACGCATACTCGTCCATTCAAGGAACTCTTGAGTCTATCCGGGATATTCTCAAAGCTGGACGAATAAATGACGCATACGCATTGCTCAGAAAGTATTATGACTCAACAATCATAAGTGTATATGCCAGTCTTTATCTCCAAGATCACGTCAGCATCGAGAACTTCATTGTCGAAAAGATCGATAATTGGCTGCAAGGAATAGATCGGCTTCCCGAATACCGCGTCATGTCGAGCTACATTCGAGGGTCGTCCAAAGTCGCCTCTATCAACGATCTTCTATACAAAGACGACCGGTACAAGAATGTCCGCAACCGCTGCAATGACCATACGCACTATAACTTCTTTCAGAATCTTCTCTTGAACGACAAAGACGTCTATCTCAGTAATCGGATTCAAGTGTTGGACGCCTTCGCCTCCGACATACGTGACATCTTTATCCTGCATCTCGCATACGTCTTTTCCCTCAACGGTCACTATATGTCATCTTCTGATTACGTCGACGCGCTTGAGTGTGGAATGACGCCTGAGCATGATTCTCAGTACTGGGTTGCGCCATTTGTTCAAGAGGTTTTTGATGAAATCATAGCTAAAGAAAGACCCGATATTGCGGCCACGATAAAACAAGAGACGTGTATGCATCTTTCATGAAAGAGGACTTGAGAATAAGGGAACAAAGGAACTGCCCAATCGGGGGGGATTTTCTCCCCACAGCCCCCACACCACATGGCATGGGGGTCCGCACCAGGCGGTTCCCAAAGAACATCGGACCGTAGCCGGATGAAGTATATTGGGAACTGATAAACGAAATGCCAACCGGACTTGAGCACCTTTGCATTTCATGACGGGTCGTCACGATCGGGAAGTAGACGAACAACTTGATTCCACAGCCTATGTGTGTAACAGGTACTTTACAAAAGACGAGGCCTTACTTGACGCTGCAACTGACCTTCGCCAGCTGAGCGTACCGTTAAATTTTTATGAAATGACACCCCATGCTAGAAGTAAAAGTTCCGCAAAATTTGTCACTCACAAACACTTTAAATTTTTGCAATAAATTGTGGAATTTAGATGATGCAGATCATTACGATTTTAATTTCAAGAACCTTGGTTTGGTAGAGCCATTCACAATGGCATATGTTGCTAATGAACTGAAAAGATATAGAAAATCAAAACCTGATTGTAAATTCACTGCATCTGATTACAAGCATAAATCCTACCCAGCTCACATGGGGTTTTTCAAAGCATTTGGATTAGATTTTGGTAACTCACCTGGTGAAGCAGCAGGAAGCAGTACATATATACCTTTAACCATTATCGAAGTCAGTGATTTACAAGATGAAGCCGCTAATATGTTTACTCATATTGGAGACATAATTGAAAACAAAACAGAAGAAATCGCAAAGGTATTAACCCGGCAAAAAGATGGAGATCTTGTAGATACACTTACTTTTTCAATTCGAGAAATAATGCGAAATGTCGTTGAACATTCTCATTCAGATATTATTGAGTATTGCGCACAATATTGGCCATCGAAAAATTTAGTTGAAGTTGCAATTCTTGACACTGGGCGTGGAATTAAAGAAGGCCTGTCTAACAACCCTTTTCTCACCATCAATTCTGAACGTGACGCTTTACATTTGGCATTGCTTCCAGGTGTATCAGGAAAAATGTACAAAGGAGTCAAGAAAAGAGAAAACGATCATTGGCAGAATTCAGGTTTTGGGCTTTACATGACTAGCCGCATATGCCGAAATGGTGGAAACTTCTTTATAGCGAGCAATGATAAAAGCCTCTATCTGACATCAGAACAAAAAGAGGACAAAGAATGCAATTATCATGGAACAGCTTTAAGGTTGAGAATCGACACTCGAAGTATCACAACATATAAAGAGATGTTAGATACATATAGAACTGAAGGTTATGAATCTGCAAAACGATTTACAAAAAATAATGCACTTGAAGCATCAGTAGCATCAACTATGCTTACAAGAGATTTTAAATGAATTTAACCAGGCGCTTAAGATCGTTCGGCTAAAACCTCACTTGGACTCGCTGAAGCTCGCTACTCAACTTATAGGGGGAAAAATGATCAAATGCCAGAGAAAGAATCACACACTATTAAAAATGGAGTAATTGCTACTTTTATTGGAGTTATACTTTTCTCATTTTGGGGGAGTATTCAAAATTCTGTGTCACGGTTCATAATTCTCAATCAACCACTGAAGGTAGCGGAAGTTGAAACCAGCTCTGAGAATGGGCTCTCAGGTAAGCTCGTCGGAGGAGCTGGTTTCAGTTGGAGCGGGTTTACGAAAATTTTCTTTTTTATTAAGCAATCAACCTATCAGAGATTTCCTTATCCAGCCTTCCTTCAAAAATATTGCCAACTGAGAATTGTCAGGGACCAGTTATGGATCGGCATTGTCCATTTCTTGCTGGCATTCTGAATCCCCATATACAGGAGTTTCAACAGGCTGTCCTGATTCGGGAAAGCCCCTTTGGTCTTGGTCAATTTGCGAAACTGACGGTGAACCGCCTCAATGGTTTGGTCGTATAGATAATATGCCGAATATCATCAGGAAACTTGAAATACTGACTGAGTCGCTCCCAATTGTTTCGCCAGGATTTGATGACGATAGGGTATTTGTCATTCCATTTTTCCGCCTAAATATCAAGTTCAGATGCGGCTAAATCTATAGTGGTGGCCTTGTATACCCGCTTGAGATCAACCATGAATTCTTTCTGGTTCTTTGTCCCAACGTACTTCATTGAATTTCGGATCTGGTGGACGATGCAGAGCTGAACCTTGGTATTCGGGAAGACAGCCTCAATGGCCTTGGGAACCTTGAGGCCGTCCACACAGGCGATAAAGATGTCTTCTACACCGAGATTGCCAAGATCCGTCAGCACCTGAAGCCAGAAATTGACACCTTCATGCTCAGAGATATACAGCCCAAGAACTTCATTCTTGCCCTTGAGGTTTACGCCGAGGATCGTGTGCACCGCCTTACTAGCGACCTTCCCTTTCTCACGAACCTTGTAATGAATGGCATCGAGCCAGACAATTGGATAAGTTGAGGCTGGGGCCGAGCTTGCCATTCCTGGCCCGTATGGATAATCCTGTCACTTATCGCGCTCAGGGTGCGTAGAAACCTCAAGAGCCACCCAGCAGACCAGCAAGATTGATCGGCATCTTGGCTTGCACCAGTTCTTGTGCAAGTTTAGCTTTCCATGCGCCCGAGACATCAATCTCAATGTAGATCACGCCTTGAAAATCTGACGGGAGATCAACTCCACCTTTGTATAAAGCGCAGACACGATCTCGCCCTAGACGACCCATGAAATAGCCAAGTTCAAGAACTACATTTTGGCGGGCTCTTGGCAGCAAGTTCTCTCTAGTAGAGGCAATTGCCCCTACGTCATCGGGCGTCAGCAGTACCACCGCGAAGGCCGCAGTGCCAGAAAATTTCTCGAACTTCTCGATGATAGTACGTCCACCACTGGGTTGTTCGTGGAGAATGATGGGTTTGAGTTCAAGCCGTTCTAGGAATCGAGCTGTTGTTTCTTTTGTTTCATTGTCATGTCCGTGAACGACAAATACTCGGGTCGAGTCAGAGGTAAGTTGTGTAATGGGGAATACGGAGGAATTTGAAGTTGCACCTGCTGTTGATTGATTCTCGGCTTCAGCTAAAGCAACGAGCCCTTGAATATGGCCAAGCCGGAGGGCATGTTCTTCCCAATCGTCTTCGGAGGTTAAGCGCATAAATTCTGCTGCCTCTGTTTCACCAAGGGCGGTTCTAAGGAAAGATATGACTTTTTTGGACCAGAAGCTTAACGATGTAAAATTCTCTACGGCCAAGCCCTCTTCATTGAGGCGAGATAAATGAGAAACAATCGGATTCAGCATATCCAGCTCCAGATGCTGCAATAACGCCGCTCTCTGCTGCAATTTTGGAGCGCAGCAAAAAATTCTTCGACAGCAGCGCCTTGTGTGTGGTGTGCCCGGTATGGGCGTAACTTATGGGGTTAAAGCCCCCTGTGTGTGATCCTGCGATAAGTCATTTGCTTAACATGAAATACTAACCTAGGGCAAGAGCATTATCGTGAGGAAAAGTTTGGAGGAAGTCGAAGTGTAAAGATGTAGGCCGACGAAGCTCAGGCAGTATCTTATCTTCTGATTGGATAAATACTTCGTTTTAGAATATTACCGTCCAATCCCTGCAATCGATGAGTGGATTCGCCGCCGGACTCGCATGTGTTACTGGAAACAATGGCGTTATGTCAGAACCAAACTGCAGAACCTCCTGAAACTCAGAACCAATTAACGGCTTGCCCAGAAAGACGAGCAATATTATCGTCAGTATCATTTAAGATCTTTTTGATTATTCCTCTAATTCAGCCAACTCAAGTAGCGCATTGTATGTGTCGAGATAGAACTGAAAACCGACGCTATGTCCGTTGCGTATATCGACAGTGCAAATACCTGATGTCTTTTTCCGTTTTATTGTAACAGGCTTGTTTTCAAAGCTTTTGCAAGCATGATAAATGTCTTCATACGTATGTAGTTCATTCTGAGATATTGCAAGAATTTCATCCCAGGTCGCATGAAACCACCCCCCAGTATTATCGCCAGGCTTGGCCTTGCAGGCTATCAGCATAAAGAGACGTTGCTGACAAGGGGTGAACCTACGTAGGCTTTTTTTCAATATGCTTTTTCTTCTGACAGATAGCACCACTTTATTAGCATTAACGTACTGATCCAAAGCATCAATAACTATCTCATCTATTGATTTATCTGCTTCTGCGGCGGAATTTCGTAGCCATCGGTGAATTCCTTCCGGGATCTGTATAAGTAGTTCTTTTTCTGATTTTGAGGGATCTTTCAACTGGCTCCTTTTCTATACTTCATTTATCGAGGGCCATCCGGAAAACGAGCACCTAGATGGTGAGCTTCTTGTCCTGGGCATAGGATCAGTCTGCCTGTCTTTTTCAACCTTCACATGTTCCTTTATCCACGACTAGATTGAGTTTGTCAAGTCATTTATGCAATTGAAATAACAACATATCTTAACTTAATGTGTGGTTATAATTAATGTATAAATATACTCAGCGTACATTGTTTTCCAGTTAACTATTAATTTAAATTCAGATTAATTCTGTTGAAATGTTATGCATCGGTGCAATCTCCTGCTGCGGATGTTTTTTGCCTGCACTATGGATATTGATATCGAAGGAATGAGCCTTCCTCATGCCAAGGAAGATGCTGCAGTAGTCTGCGAATACATCATCAGTTGCCTGCCATACGTACCTGAGGATACATAGGTGTTGAACCAAAAAAGCAAAACTGATGCCTTCCCTGCGCTGAGTCGCCAGCAATTGATCTGGCGGCTTACACATCTCTTCTCTTAACCTGAGTATTAGAAAAAAAATAAACCTTTCATTCAACAGGGCGTCTGTAACTACGATCTAAATCTGCCGAATTCTTCTTGGCTTCGTGCATAGCAGCCTAGCCTAAATGGGTCATGGGCCGGCCTGTAGCAATTGAGCCAAAAAACAAAACCGCCTACAGTATATGTTACGTTTTCCTTGATCATGTCTCGTGTAGTTGAGTGCAATCCCTGCTCACATGATCAGTACCGGATTCTTCATATATCGAAGTGGGACTTTTTTGGATGTAGCCGACACCGTTGAAAATATCGACATATTCTTCTGGTGCATGCATTTGAGCCCACGAGTTCCTTTCTGCATTAACTGACGCGCTACATGCTTTACAGCAGCATGAGTCAGCCCGATGTACCAATTGTGTTCAACGACAATTATCATTACTGGCTGGCGACAACTATAATTCCAACCGAGTTATCCGGAAGTTACCAGTGTTAAGAGCCTATTCTGCTGTGGATGTTCTCTGTGTAGATCAAGGATGCCGATGGTGAAGAGATGGACTTTTCCATATGATACCAACGAAGATGTCGTAGCAATCTACGTGAAGATCATGAGTGCCTACAGGAAGTAGTCATTGGTGGAGACCAATATGGTAACGGGTCTATGGTGAGAATTATTGATAGATCCTCTGTATGATCATTGTCCCGAGGATTCATAGGATTGAGCCAAAAAGCAAAACTGATACCTGAATTTCCCTACGGCCGAATCGCCAGCATTTGATCGGAGGGTATGAACCAAAAGCAAAAATATTAATTATCTACTGAGATCGTCTTCTTAAGAAGAGCCAGCTTTCTTTCTGCTTCCAGTTTTACCAATATGTCCCACATAGCCTCTGTTGCAGTAATCTCTCTGCATTTTAGTAGTGCAGGGTTGATCAGGTAGGTGTTTTTAGGAATAGGGTTGGCCATGTCAGTGGTCTTGGCTGTGATGATAATTAGCTGCTCTTTTAACTCACGTAGGCATCTGTTAAATACTACGGTTTGGCTCTTTGTAGGTCGCTTCAATGCATACGTTGCTAGATTATTTTTTGGATCCCTATGCCGTTTAAGATCATCGAACAGTACATACGCGGATTTTGACACATTGCGTAATAGCCCAAATATGTCTGTCGGTGCAGGGTCATTTGCTAAAGTGTGCATATTGTCCAGTGCTCCTATAGGCTGGAATTTACCGAAGTCTTCTTTGAAAAATTTGTGTTTTTTAATCAGCTCGTCGGCTTCCAGGTGGATGCCGGTGAATTTGCTGGTATCATGTAGTGCCACAGGCGTATACCCCTACCAATTAGTTAAGATGTACCTACATTAATTTCCCATTAATATGCATTTAATTAGTATACTCCTCGGATTAACATAAAAGAAACAATATTCTTTTAATCAGTATGTAAAAAGAAACAAAATAGTTTCTTTTTATGTAGGGTATTGTATGTAACTTACAGGAAACACGTATAATATAGTGGCACGATTTTTGCAAAATATATTATCATTAATCCGGTTTAATTTTGAAGGTTTCTCTTCATTGATTTACCCTCTTCTTGTATGGCCATCGATAGCACTCGGGGCGCGTGCCGATCGCTTCGCGACGGACACCCCGGCACTACGCTGGCCATACAAGAAGAGGGGGGTTCCTCCTCCCCAGGCTACGCTGGCTGGATAAGGGGCTACGGGCGCAAGGGGGCTTCGACACCGCGGCTGTTTGCGGTGTCGGTACGCCCGCAGATGCCCGGGAGACACGTTCCAGCCAGCTATAGAACAAAATTAAAATACTACATACAGGGAAACCCAGTTGCCACTGTAACCTGTGGATCCGGGAATCTGAGTCATACAGAAGGTATTTTTGTTCTTGGTTCCTCGAATTCAGGTGATGGCCTATGGCGCCGGCAGTAGCAGAATACCTGCACAGATAGTGACGGGCAGGTAGATCGCATGAGGTTGCTGGACGGGCTTCAGATGACGCTTCATTCAAGCAGGTAAGAGGCCATGTACTGGAGGCGATACACCCTCGGGTATATATAGCCAAAATCGGTCTGTTTTAGCTTTTTAGTATATAGGATCGGTATTGTTTTTCTTGGTTCAATTATACCTGTCCAAACATGGTCTATGCTGGGTGCTGAAGGTGCTGACTTCGTACTTTATTTCTTTGGTTCAGTAGATATTCTGCATGTCTGAATAAGTTCTCTGAGATCTCAATATACTTCTGTGAGGAATGCGCAGTAGTTATTCCATGTCCCTCCGTCCATTTTTGATCATGATTTGACACTTGATCGATACCGTAACGGAACCACCGTTTTCCCGAGCCAACTTTACAAGATAATCCTCCTGTGGATTCGGATAGTCGGGATTCTGAGAGATCCGAAATCCTCTGCTGGACCGTAGAAATCGACCATCTTTCAGCGATACCTGCCAGTTTATAAATGCGACGGCCTTACTCTTTTCTTTGGTCTGGTCTATTCCAGATTTGTCTGTAATTACCATAATTCTTCTCCTTTGTTTAAATGATAGATCAATTAATTTTCCCACAGGAACGGCCGGAGGCCGATGTGAAAAATCAGACCCCCAATAAGCATGTTTCTTTGCCAGATGTAGAAGTTGTAGAACTTTTTGAGAAGTACTTGTCCTTGGATTGAGAAGTATCGAGAAGTTCTGAAAAGATCTATATGGATGACAGGAAATGCGGGGATAGAGTGTAGGGTAGGTATCGGGTTGAAAGCAGGGTGAAATATAGTACACATACGGACTATTAATGTACATGTACATTGAGCTGAAGTGCATGTACAAAATGTTGTACTTGAATGAGTACTACTTCCCAAATAATTACCCTCATCATCCTCGCGTGTATTCTGAGGCCCAGTAGCATCACCAGGACTATTACCTCCCGTTAACGGTCTTGACCGTAACTATCCTCAGGTTCCTGCAGTAATAGCAGGATGCCGGCAATGATCTGAGGATCCTCTTAGAAGTGGGAAGACTATCTCCTATGTGTATGTGTATGTATTGTGTAAAAATGATCGTGAAGCCCATAGCTGGGACTCCACGATGATGGTTATGCAGTAGGCTCTGCGAGCTCTGCAATTGCTTGGCGTTCTGCCTTGGTCTGCTTGGTGGACAGCTCGATCGTTGAGATCGATTTGAAGTGAGCACTGTGTGCTTCGGCAGTGGTAGCCAGGTTGTTGACGGTACGAATGACGGCGTCAGAGGTTTCAAGTACAAGGAACAGGGATTGAAAGAAGCGTGCTATCGTAGCGAACATAGGTGTATCCTCCGGAGATACATAGGTTGTAGGTGCGAGATTGCATCCGTGATACGACCGGAGGTCGAACTGGGTGATGGGGTAGGTGCTGTCAATCTAACTCTCAAGGAGAGGTGCCGGGGGGGGGGGTAGGTTCGCTTTTATGGCTTGA
>LADL02002090.1_pt1 | contig 26566 bp, 22 predicted proteins | sample 619721 | NCBI WGS metagenome assembly LADL02 (sample SAMN03397408, study PRJNA257561) | rock porewater metagenome | biome: terrestrial; feature: Opalinus Clay rock; material: porewater; isolation source: Opalinus Clay rock porewater BRC-3 borehole | place: Switzerland: Mt Terri URL, St-Ursanne ...
GGGCGCGCGGATCGGGGGGACGGCGCGCTCATCACGGGCGAAGGTGCGGCAACCTTGTCGCCTACGCCAGTTTCCAGTTCGACCAGCACGGAGCCGACCGGCAGCACTTCGCCAATCTCGCCATGCGTCGCGAGGACGCGGCCGGACACCGGGGTGGTCATTTCGACCGTCGCCTTGTCGGTCATCACGTCGACCAGCGGCTGATCCTCTTCAAGGAGGTCGCCGACCTTCACGTGCCACACGACAATCTCCGCCTCGGCGACGCCTTCGCCGATATCGGGCAAGCGGAACGTAAATTGTGCCATCGGTTCAGTCCTCCAGCGCGCGCCGCAGGCCGTCAACCACACGGTGAGGGCCGGGGAAATAATCCCACTCGAAGGCATGAGGGTAGGGCGTGTCCCAGCCGGTCACGCGCTGCACCGGAGCCTTGAGGTGATAAAAGCAGCGCTCCTGCACCAGTGACGAAAGTTCTCCGCCAAAACCGCCATACCGCGAGGCTTCGTGAACGACGACGCAGCGGCCGGTCTTTTTTACGGAGGCGAGGATGGTCTCGATGTCGAGCGGAACAATGCTGCGCAAATCGATCACTTCGGCGTCGAACCCACATTCCTCCACCGCGGCCAAAGCGACATGTACCATGGTGCCGTAGGCAAGCACGGTGACGGCCGCCCCCCCGCGGACGATCGAGGCCTTGCCCAGGGGGATTGCGTAGTAGCCGTCGGGCACCTCGCTCGCGGGGTGCTTCGACCACGACGACACCGGACGATCATGATGGCCGTCGAAGGGACCGTTATAGATCCGCTTTGGCTCGAGGAAGATTACGGGGTCATCATCCTCGATCGCGGAGATCAGCAGGCCCTTGGCATCGTAAGGGGTCGAAGGGATGACCGTCTTAAGGCCCGATACATGCGCGAAAATGGCTTCAGGGCTGCAGCTATGGGTTTGTCCGCCGAAGATGCCCCCGCCGTAGGGCGTGCGCACGGTGATCGGTGCCCAGAATTCGCCGCCCGAGCGATAGCGCAGGCGCGCCGCTTCCGACACCAGCTGGTCGTAAGCGGGAAGAATGTAATCGGCGAATTGAATTTCCACCACGGGCCGAAGTCCGTAGGCTCCCATGCCGATTGCGGCGGAAACGATTCCGCCCTCCGACAGCGGCGCGTCGAAACAACGAGTGAGGCCGTGTTTCGCCGTCAAACCATCGGTCACACGAAAGACGCCGCCGAAATAGCCGACATCTTCACCGAAGATCAGCACATCCGGGTCGCGCGTCATCATCACGTCGAGCGCAGAGTTGAGCGCGTGGATCATGTTCATGGTCGCCATCGCTCAGACTCCCAGCTCCTGCCGCTGCTCGACGATGCGCCAATCCGGCTCCTTGTAAACACATTCGAACATTTCGCGCTTGTTGGGCTGCGATACGCCGAGTGTGCCGATGGATTCGCCTTCTTTGCTTGCACTGCGCACCAGCTCCTTTATTTCGGATTCAAGCGCCGTATGTCGATCATCGGACCATTCGTTCTCCACGATCAGATGACGCTTCAGCCGGTCGATCGGGTCGCCGAGCGGCCAGCGCGTGGCCTCATCCGCCGGGCGGTATCGGCTTGGATCATCGCTCGTGGAATGTCCGGCGGCGCGGTAGGTGACGAACTCGATGAGGGTCGCGCCGCGATTGCTGCGCGCCCGCTCGGCCGCCCATTGCGTTGCTGCGTAGACCGCCAGGAAATCGTTGCCGTCGACACGCAGGCCCGGCAAGCCATAGCCGATGGCGCGCGCGGCAAACGTCGTCTCGTCCCCGCCGGCAATTCCCTGATAGGTCGAGATCGCCCATTGATTGTTGGTGATGCACAAGATCACCGGGGCGTGATAGACCGAGGCGAAGGTCAGTGCTTCGTGAAAATCGCCTTCCGCGGTCGACCCTTCGCCGATGTAAGCGATGGCGATCTTGTCGTCGCCCTTGTAGGCCGACGCCATCGCCCAGCCGACGGCGTGGCCGAACCGGCTGCCAACATTTCCCGACAATGAATAAAAGCCGTAGGCGCGCGCTGAATACAGAATGGGGAGCTGGCGTCCTTTGAGCGGATCGGCGGAATTGGAAAAGATCTGATTGACAAGATCGATCAGGGGATAATCGCGCGCCATGAGGTAGCTGAGGATCCGATACGTCGGAAAGCACATGTCGTCGCTGCTGAGCGCCATTGATGGGGCCGCGCCGAGCGCTTCCTCGCCAGTCGACTTCATATAGAACGACGTCTTGCCCTGACGATGCGCACCGAACATGCGCTCGTCGAACGCGCGAGTCAGCATCATCGCACGCAGACCGCGCCGCAAGGTGTCCGGATCGAGCCGCGGATTCCACGGGCCGACCGCGCGTCCCTCCTCGTCCAGCACCCGCGCCAGCGCGAACGGCATGTCACGCATCCCGGGTTCGTCGGCGAGCACGTCCGGGCGGCGCGTCTCTCCGGCTTTGGGGAAACTGAAATGACTGAAATCAGGCGTTTCGCCGGGGCGTGCCGCGGGAACAGGAATATGTAATCTCAAGGGTGGGCGGTTGGACATTGCGCTGCCTCGTTCGCGTAGGGGGCCGAAGCGATTCTTGAGGAAAGTCTCGCACCGAGCCTGCGGGAACGAAATTGCTATGTGACGCGTCTATTGTCACAAAATTAGATAAATAATCTAATTAAATCATAATATTTAGGAATAATATCTATTTTTTGTCCGAACTGGGTCGCGCCGTGTGCCGGGGCATCGCTGGCTCCACGCCAGCCGGCTTCGACACTCCCTCACATCGGAATCTTGGTCGTGTTCTTGACGCACTTCAGGGCGAAGTGGGAATTCACGGCGGCGACGCCGGGAAGATGCACGAGGGTCTTCTTGAGAAACCGCTCGTACTCGTCGATGTCTCGCACCAGAATTCTCAAGATGTAATCGCTTTCGCCGCTCATCGAGAAGCAATCGACAATTTCCACGTGATCGCATACCGCCCTTTCGAGCGCCTCGAGCGTCTCCTCGTCATGCGCCTTCAAGCGCAGATTGGCGAAGACGCTGATGCCGAGCCCCATAATTTTGGGGTCCAGGATGACCGCGCGCTGGCGGATTGCCCCGGACGCCTCGAGCAGCTTGACGCGCCGCCAGCACGGCGTGTGCGACAGGCCGACATATAGCGCCAGCTCCGCAATCGAGATCTCCGGTGTATCCTGCAATGCCCGCAGAATTTTGCGATCCACGTCATCCAAGTGAATTTATCCTAATATGGCTACAGATCGGCGAAGTTTATCCTAAGTCGACCAGCATACAATATTCGGAAATTGCCTCCCTCGGCGCCGCTGTGAGGCGTTCAAAACTTGCCACCAAGCCGCGCACCGCCTTCGATTCTTTGACGCTGAAGGGGTTTGCGTAACAAGCTAACTGAGCTCAGAGAGGCATACAGTACCCGGAACATATTCCGGCGGAGGACCATGCCATGGCGAGTGTTGGTCCAAGCGGATTGAATGGGTGGGGTGCTGTGTGCCCTGGGGGCGCAACCAGGTGCCATTTCATTGACAGCATGATCGTCCGGCAGAGCAATCTGAATGAAGCTAACATACGGAAGACGTCAAAATAATCATCTGGACCACTGAGAATCGCGCCATGGAACTCGTCAAGCACAGGTTTTCGACCCGGCAGGTGACCCCGCATAACGGCGCCAACGCCTGGCGCGAGCGCATCATCGAGATGAACTATATGCTCGAGTTCCGCTCCAATCCCAAACGTCCCTATCGCGGGGCTTTCAAGCGATTGATGACGCCGACCTACCAACTCGTCGTGTTTGCGGGCGAGCGTGCCGAATATATCCGTGAGCACGCGCACGTAAGCGCGGATAAGCTTGATGACTTCGAGATATTTGCCGTAAATCGTGGCCATTGTACCGTCGAGCAATTCGGGTCGTCCTCGAAATGCACGGCCGGCAGCATTTTCATGATTGACGCGTCGGCACCTTTTTTATTCGCTCACTCCGACGCATTCAGTGGCGCGATCTTCAAGGTCCCCCGCCGTCTCATCCTCGGCCAATTCAGCGATTTTGACCTTGTTTGCGGCCGCTCGATCGCATGTGTGAGCGGCGTTCCACGGATCTCGCTTGACCTCCTTTCAGCGATCGAGCGCGAAAGTCTGAGTCTCGATTTTGCAGGGTTCGAGGACATATGTCGGAAGCTGCTCGATCTGTTCTGCACGACGATCGAGAGCAGCTCACTCCGACCGACAATTGGGTCACCGCCCAGCGCGCAGATCGCCAGCCGTGCGCGGCGTTACATCCGGCAGAGCATCGCGAACGAGAATTTGTCGACGCGAGATATCGCGCGCGCGGCCGGTGTATCGACGCGGTATCTTCAAAAACTCTTCCAATCTCGCGGAACCACGGTTCAAAGCTATATTCAGACCCAGCGGCTCGACCACGCTCGGCGCCTGTTAGGCGGTCAGGGTTGCAGATTTTGGCCAATCACGCGCATTGCCTATGAGAGCGGTTATAGCTCCGGTGCCTATTTCTCGACGGCATTCAAAAAGGTCTACGGGCTCTCCCCTTCGGCTTATCGCCTGCAGGCCGGTGGGGGCAATGCGCAGTGATTCTGTCCGGCGACGCTTCATAGGACGGTTTCGATCGGCACAGGCTACCCCTTCGGTGAGAAATCAGGATCCCTGCGCTCGGCAAAGGCGTCGATCGCTTCTTTGTGCGTCGCGGAATGGAGCGTGAGGGTTTCGTATGCCAAGGATGCATCCAGGATAGAATGCGCGAGCTGCCGCAAGCCGATATTAGCGCACACCTTGCTCCAGCGAATAGCATCGCGAGGGCCGGTCGCGAGCCGATGTGCCATCTTCTGGACCTCGGCATCGAGCGACACGCGCGCCACGACGTGATTCACTAGCCCCATGCGATGTGCGTCTCTGGCGGTGATCGCGTCGCCGGTCATAAGGAATTCCTTGGCACGCGCATACCCCACGAGCTGCGGCCAAATAATGGCCCCACCGTCACCTGCGACGACTCCCGCCTTCACATGCGGGTCGGCGATAACAGCATCATCTGCCATATAAATGATATCGCAAAGGAGCGCGAGTGTCGCTCCGAGACCTATGGCTGGCCCATTCACCTTCGCCACGACGGGCTTTTCGAGATCGAGAAGAGTATAGACGATCCGCTTCGCCGTGACACGCGATAGATAGTGTCCTGGCTTCCCGGAAGCATCGGCATGTTTCTTCATTGCGCGCAAATCACCACCGGCGCAGAAGGCTTTTCCTTCTCCAGTGAGGACGACGACATCGATCCCATCGTCCTTCGCTATATCGTAAAAGATGTCGCCGAGTTCTTCGTGAAGGTCATGGTCGATCGCGTTGAATTGAGCGGGACGGTTCAAGGCGACGGTTAATATCGTGTTCTGCCGACTGATCAGCAGGTTTTTGTAATTTGAATAGTCACTCGCCATTGCGCTTCTCCGTTTGAATCAGGCTCTCGCGCGGTTGCTATTATCGTCGTGCGACCCCATGCCCCAACAACAACCCTGTTTGTGGTCGGCAAGGTCAATGAGGCGCTCCATTGCGAACCAGCTGGACCATAGTTGTCTCGCGGCACAGTGTCAGCTCCACTGAGGCTGCTGTGCGCAAATGTGAAAGAGATTGTGCGCCGGATCGAAAAAAGTTTCATGCGCCAGACGTGTAAGATGTTTCAGAGTACCGGCGGCATCGCGCTAGAGAAAAGAAGAGACGTGGATACCCATAGCCGGCGCCACGGAATAGCTGGAGGAGACGCGACAGTGGAACCAATATCCCCTAACGGTACCGTTTCGGTTGCCGTCACGATTGACGACCTTTTCATGTGGAAGGGTACGCCGATCCCCTCGACTCATTCACCTCTCAGGACAGCGACGGATATGGTGGGTGCGTTCGCAAATCACGGTATCAAGGGGGTTTACAGCTTTTCCGGAACCGCGCCAGCTGAGGAGAATCGCGAGCTGTTTAAAGTGTTCGACCGCTGGACCGAGGCGGGCCACTATGTGTCCAACCATACGCACAACCATGCGAGCTTGAACTGGATCAACGCCAAGAAATACATTGCCGATATTGAACGGACGGAGGAGTTCATCCATCCGTGGGCGTCGCAGGCACCGACAAAATTTTTCCGCTACTGCATGGATATGTGGGGCGACACCCGCGAAAAGCATGAGGCCGTTGAGGAGTATCTGATGCGGAGCGGTTATCTCTCATCCCCGCTGAGCGCTTGGTTCTATGATCATGCATGGATCGTTCCCCATTGGCGTGCTTGCAAGCTCGCTGACAAGGACGCTATAGGCTACTTGAAGCGCACATTCGTCGAGACAGCCGTAGATCAGTTTCGACGCCAGGCCGCGGCTGCGAGACAGATGTTTGGGCGCGACCCGGCGCATATCTGGCTCGTGCATGGCTCGCCGATCGGCGGCGAATGCATCGGAGAGATCCTCGATGCATTTGCTGCCGCCAATGTACGGTTCATCTCCCTAGAAGAGGCGATGCTCGATCCGATCTATAAGACACAGCCGGTAATTACGCATAAGTTCCGAAATCAGACGCAGAAGTGGGCGGAAGCAAGGGGTGTGATCATGCCGCAGGTACCACCCGACATCGTTCACGACATTGACAAAGTTGCGCATATCGACGGTGAAACCAACGAGGACATTTTCGGTAATGTACTGAAGGGACTCTGTGACTCGGTGGGTGGAGAATTCTCTTGGCCGGGCTGGGACTGATCGCGCAAGGGCGTGCCCAGTTTCTGGACTAAAAGGGACGTCTGTGAACATGTATGCACGGCTTGCGATTTAGACCGGGTCCGGCTTACGGGGCGGCCCCTGAGCAGATTTCAGGTTCCGGTGCACCGTGCGGTTCCGTTGACCTGCTCCCCTGAAAGGTCTGCAGTTTGAGGTTAGTCTGCTCCCTGACGAAGGAGACAGACGATGAAGCGACGCCGTTTCAGGGAAGAGCAGATCGTCGGGATCTTGAAAGAGCATCACGCCGCCAGCTCGGCCTCGACTCGCGCACATCCCGCTGTTGAAAACCTTGAACACCGCGCCAGCAGAAGTGCGCGGCATCGACGCCATGCTAAAGCCGCGACGTCGATGCTGTCGCATCCGGCTAGCGGGAAGTGTGCTTCTTGATGAACGTGCCGATCCGAGCGATAGCGGCGGCACCTTCATCGAGTCGCGTAGCGAAAATCTGGAAAACGTGAATCTGCTCCGGCTCGACCTCGAGTGTTACGTCGACCCCAGCCGCGCGCGCGAGATCGGTAATGCGTACAGCATCATCGAGAAGCGTTTCGCGCTCGCCGACCTGAACGAGTAGCGGCGGGAGCCCCTTCAGATTGCCATACATCGGCGACGCCAGCGGATGGCGCAGGTCGCCGGAGGGGATGTAAAGCTCAGCAAGCTGACGTGTGAAATCGCGGCCCACCATCGGGTCCACATCCGCTTTTGTATCCATGGTTCCACCGGTGCATTCGAGGTCAACCCAGGGCGAAAGCGGCACAGCGCAGGCAGGCAGAGGAAGATCGTTGTCCCGGATGCTCAAGAGCGCACACAAGGTTAGTCCGCCGCCGGCCGAGTCGCCCGACAGCGCAATATTCCCGGGCTTGAAGCCGCTCTTGAGGAGCCAGCGATAGGCTGCGGTCGCATCTTCGACGGCCGCTGGGAAGGGGTTCTCCGGCGCCAACCGGTAGTCGAGCATGAAGACGTGTGCCTCGGCCGCTTGCGACAGGAATTCCCCGAGGTCGCGGTGCGAGCGGGGTGAGCCGAAGGAATAGCCGCCTCCGTGGAAATAGAGGATCGCCCGGTCGGGCTTCGCGTTGGACGCGGAGATCTTCACCGCGGGCACGCCTCCGGCGTCTACGGGTTCGCATTTTGCGCCGATCGTGCAGGGGACTTTCGCAAACACGTTGTCCCAGTCGTCGCGCATCTGCTGGAGCGGGGTGTGCGCGGTCCAGGCGCCGAAACAGGCCTGGACGTCTTTAATAATGACCTCAAGTTGCTCAGCTGACATAGTTACGTTCCTCCGTTTGCGCTGTCGACCGTGCTTCGCGGCCGCATCATATTCGTGGCGGGATGCGCCTGTTCTTCGGTCGTCGAGGATACCAGTTTTGGGCGGCTGAGAATAAAATTCTGGTAACAGTCGGCCGCAAGCTGGTCGCAGGCGCTGCGGTATACGAGGAAGCCTCCAAGATAAATCATCATTCGGTGCGGCCTGCCTGGAATATTGTCTCCCAAGTACCAACTCTTCGTTGCCGGGAATATGTGCCGTGATCGGGAGAGTGATATGAGACCGCATGGCGATCCCGTGTGGGTACCGGGCCGATCCAGGAGTTCGAGCCGGCGCTGGTGCCGGCCGTGCCGGTGTGCATGGAGTTGCCGCTTCCGGCGGGTTCTGCCGACAATCTCTTCGTCACGCCCGGGGGCGGGTTATCCTTGCGGAGTGCAAGCTGTGGCGCAATCCCGAGGCACGCCGCGAGGTCGTGGCCCAGATCCCCGATTACGCCGAGTCCGCCCCCAGGCGTTCACTGATGCTCAAATGGTCTGCCTCAAGTGAGCACGACCTCAATCTCGATTATGTCATGCCTCACGGCTTGGTCCGGACCGACAACTGCATCAACACAACGGCGAAGCCCCTCGATGTCACGGACCTCTGCCAAGCCTATCGCGAAGAGCTTGCCGCTGCCATCGGCGGCGAGGTTGTCACGCGCGCCGGGGCACATGCCAGACCGTCAAGAACGGCACCGCGCGGCGCATCACCGATCTGCTCGGGGTATCCAACACGTGGCGCGAGGCCATCGCGCGCTTTACGACCCACGTGCGCGATATGCTGAACCACGCATAAGAAGAGTTGAACAGCAAAATCAGAACAGTGCGCGTTGGCCCAGCGGCTGCGTGATCTGGGAGAGGCCGTGCATGGAGGGAAGGAAGTGATTACCTCTCAATGGAAGTCTCGGCTTTTGATATTGAGGGTCATTTCGCGGCTTGGAGGCCATTCCTTTGTGTTGAGATGATGCTTGCTTTGGGCATTCTTGATGTCATGGACCTGGGCGGGGATAGACAAGCCTTCTGTGTCCCTTGTGGGAAGTTGTGTCAGGATATCGTTCCAGTTTTCCAGCCGTTCTGCGACGATATGAATGACAAGACCCTGTTTTTGCAGGCGGCCCTGAACGCACAGAAGACGCGATGACAGCAACGGACGCCGGTAAGCTTCGAAAATCTTCGGCCAGACGATGATGTTGCTGATGCCGGTTTCATCTTCGAGCGTCAGGAAAATGGTGCCCTTGGCGGTGCCCGGGCGTTGGCGGCAGATCACAAGTCCCGCGACGAGCATGCGCGCCCCATTGGGCAGATCGCCAAGACTTGCGCTGACGCGAAGATTTTGGCGCGGCAAATGAGGGCGCAGCAAGGCCAAGGGGTGTGCCTTGAGGGACAGCGACAGCGTCGCATAGTCATGGACGACATGCTCGCCAAGCTTCATGTTGGGCAGTTGCAGATCTTCCTCCCTGCGCAGGCTTTCGGGATCGGTCGATGCAAAAAGCGGAAGAGGCGTCACAGTTGTCCGCGATGCGGCTATGCTGCCATCGAGTCCCTTGACCACCCACAGCGCATTGCGCCGGTCGAGGCCGACGGAGCGGAACGCATCTGCTGATGCGAGATGCTCCAGGGCGAGGGGTGATAATCGCGCAGCCGCGGAAAGATGGCGGATGCCATCATAACCGTCCTGCCGATGCGTTGTTAGTGCCGTTGCGTCGTCCTGTTTGAGCCCCTTGACCATGCGCAGGCCGAGGCGCATGTCCGGGCGCTTTCCCCTCTCACGCGCTTCGAGCGTGTGATCCCAGTCACTATGATTGATATCGGGCGGAAGGACCGTCACGCCATGATCTTTTGCATCGCGCACCAATTGAGCGGGTGCGTAGAAGCCCATGGGCTGGGCGTTCAGGATGGCGGCGCAGAAGACCTCGGGATAATGGCATTTGAGCCAGGCGCTGATATAAACCAGCAGCGCGAAGCTGGCCGCATGGCTCATGGGAAAGCCGTAATTGCCGAAACCTTCGATCTGGCGGAAACACCGTTCGGCAAAATCTTGCGTATAGCCGCGCGAGACCATCCCGGTGATGAACTTTTCCGCAAAACTATGGATGGTACCCAGACGCTTGAACGTCGCCATGGCTCGGCGCAGCTTGTCGGCTTCTTCGGGCGTGAAACCAGCGGCCACGATGGCGATCTGCATGCACTGTTCCTGGAAGAGCGGTACGCCCAGTGTGGATTCGAGCACCTCGCGTAACTCTTCAGTTGGGTAATCGACCGGCTGTTTCCCTTCGCGGCGCTTGAGATAGGGATGCACCATATCGCCCTGGATGGGACCGGGGCGCACGATGGCGACTTCGATCACAAGATCGAAGAATGTCTTTGGCTTGAGACGCGGCAGCATGGACATCTGCGCCCGGCTTTCGACCTGAAACACGCCCAGCGAGTCCCCGCGCGCGAGCATCTCATAAACAGCGGGGTCATCCGGTTTGAGGGTGTTGAGATCCATCGTCAGACCATAATGCGCTTTGAGGAGTACAAACGCCTTGGCGATGCAGGTGAGCATGCCGAGCGCCAGCACATCGATCTTGAGAATACCAAGCGCGTCGAGATCATCTTTGTCCCATTCGACGAAGGTGCGCTCGTCCATGGCAGCATTGCCGATCGGCACAAGCTCTTCGAGCGGCCCCCGCGTGATGACGAAGCCGCCGACATGCTGCGAGAGATGGCGCGGAAAGCCGTAGAGCTCTTCGGCCAGATGGAGGGCCAGCGACAAGGTACGGTCACGAGGATCAAGTCCCAGCTCGCGTAATCTTTTGTCTTCCGGCTCGCCGCGCGAAAAACCCCAGATATTGCTCGCCAATGCGCCGACAATGTCATCAGACAGTCCGAGCACCTTTCCTACATCACGGATGGCGCTTTTGCCGCGATAGCTGATGACGGTGGCGGCAATGCCAGCGCGCGCGCGGCCGTAGCGGCGATAGATATATTGCATCACTTCTTCGCGCCGCTCATGCTCGAAGTCGACGTCGATATCGGGCGGCTCACCGCGCTCGGCCGAAACGAAGCGCTCGAAGAGCAGATTCATGTCTGTCGGATCAACTGCGGTGATGCCAAGCACATAGCACACGGCACTGTTCGCGGCGGAGCCGCGTCCCTGACAGAGAATGTCTTGGCTGCGGGCATACTGGACAACATCCCAAACCGTCAGAAAATAAGGCGCATATTCAAGCGTGCCGATCAGCTTGAGTTCGTGGACAAGCTGATCGCGCACCTTTGCCGGCAGCCCGCAGGGATAAAGGCGCGCAGCTCCTTCCCAGGTCAGGCGTTCGAGCTCGGCCTGTGGGCTGGCGCTCTCACCTTGAATCTCCGCCGGATATTCATAGCGCAGCTCATCCAGATTGAACGTGAGCTTGTCCGCCAGCCGTGTCGTTTGGGCGATTGCCTCTGGATCCTGCGCAAACAGATGCTGCATCTCTGCGCCGCTTTTGAGATGACGCTCTGCATTGGCGAAAAGCCGGAACCCCGCGCGTTCGATGGTCGTCTTCTCCCGGATGCAGGTCAGGACATCCTGCAGCATCTGCCGCCCAGCTACGTGATAATGAATGTCATTGGTGGCAAGCGTCGAAACAGAAAGGGATTGGGCCAGCGCTTTCAGCCGTGCAAGCCGCCGGGCGTTATCGGGGACATGGAGTGAAGTGAGCGCGAGATGGGTGGGCCTGGATGCACCCTGCGCAAGCTTTCGCGCATTACGGACAAAGGCGTCATCCCAGATCTGCGGCGGCATGATGATGAAATGCTGCCCCTCTTCGGCGGCAATGACGTCATCCAGTCCCAGATCGCATTCTCCCTTGCGCGTGCGCCGCTTGCCCAGCGTCAGTAACTTGCACAAGCAGCCATAGGCTGTGCGGTCCTGCGGATAGGCGATAACCTCGAAGCCCTCCCGCGTCACAAGGCGCGTCCCGACGATAAGGCGTACGCCGTATTCCTTCGCGGCCTGGTGAGCGCGCACGACGCCTGCGAAGGTGTTGCGATCGGCGATGCCGATGGCGGCAAGGCCCAGTTCCTTTGCGGTCATGATGAGTTCTTCGGGATGGGACGCCCCCCGCAGGAACGAGAAATTGCTGGTCACGGCGAGTTCGGCATAGCGGGTCATGCGAACACTCCGTGGACGTACCAGCGCGGCGTGGTCTCTTCGCCATAAAGCCCTTCGCGATAAATCCAGAAGCGGCGCCCGGCGTTGTCCTCGACAATGTAGTAGTCACGTGTGCGGGCGTTCGTTGCTCGATGCCACCATTCTGGACAAATGCGCTCCGGCCCTTCGGCGTGCGCAACGCCATAGCGCACGCCGCGCCAGCGAAACTGGCGCGGCGGTCCTTCAGGCATGAGGGCCAGAACCTCGGCAGGTTCTGCGGCGGGCAACATCAGGATCGGCCGTGGCAAAGGTTCTTCTTGTGCCGGCCATCTGCTTGCGCTCTGCAGGGCAGGCTTGACGACGACGGCGCGCTCCGGAATGTGGCTTTCATGGGGATGAAGCCGCCAGACATTTTCCAGGCCCAGGCGATTACCCAGATGATCGATGAGCACGGCGGCGCGATCTCCAGGTCCCTCATCGGGTGCGTCGAGCACGGTCTGTACGGTTTGCAGCTCTTCGACGTCATGCGCTTCGAGTGCTGCCGCGTCGAACCCGAAGCCGGCATCGAGGTCGACGTGCAGCCCGTCAAGTCGTAAGGCAAAAAGGCGTGCGTGATGGGCCGGGTTGCAGGAGGGACGGGCGAGCCGGACCCACAACTCGGCACAAACGCCATCGACACGATAGAGCACAAGGCGCAGAGCGCGTGCGCCCATGCCATCGTCGTCCAGCTGCTGTGCCAGTTCACCTGAAAGGTGTTTCATCACGACGAGGATGTCGCACGCCTGCGCGACCGGTTCGGCCAGCGTGGTCAAAGCGCGATAGCGGGGCGGGGGCATGAGAGGAGAGAGCGCTTCGGATTCGCGGTTCAGAGCTTGGTCGAGGCGCTGAAGCAGCTGGGGACCGAAGCGCGCCGTCAGTGCTGCGCGCGGCAAAGGCAGAAGGTCGCCAATCCGTTTTAGGCCGAAGCGCTGCAAGGTGTGCACGATGGCCTCATCGATCCGCAAGACCGCGACTGGCAGAGGTTCGAGTGCATGGCGTGTCGCGCTGTCCGGGATGATGTGCGCCTGGCCTTGTGCTGATGCAGATGCGAACGCATAGGCTGCGCCCGGTGTTGCGGCGATAGCGAGTTGCGCGCTGATGCCGAAGCGCTTCAGAGCGTCGAGAATTTGTGCGGCAAACATTTCTTCACCGCCGAAGAGATGTGCAACACCCGTGATGTCGAGCGTCAGACCATATCCGCCCCAGTCTTCACCATAGGGCGCTGCCCAGGGCGTGAAGCGCGTTGCCCACAGGCTGAGATGGCGCAGTGCCGCGCAGTCTTCATCCGGCGCGGCCTCGCGCACCTGCAGATGCGGCACGCGCGCGCGCGCATCCGCCAGGGGCTCTCCGATAAGCAGCCCCAGCGCCAGGCCTGCAGGATTGAGCGCTGTAAGCCGCAGGCCGCCCTTGCTCGCCGCGACAAGCACAAGCGGCGCAGACGGATTGGCGATATCGCGTCCCCTAAGCGATACGCCGGCGCGCTTGTGGCGCCGCTCGATCGGAAACATCGGCAGCGAGACGGAAACGTAACGCGACATGATCCCACTCCATGATCCAGTGTCCCGACCGGCCGCCGCGTGCCTCTTCAAGTACAACAGACCAGCGCGTGATGGCAGAAGGCGCGATCTCGTTCTGTGCGGTGAGAGCTGGCGCGATGCGCCAGCGCGTCAGGGCGGCGCTTGGATTGGTGTCTTGCGGTGTACGCAACAGCAGGATCGGCGTGTGGCTTGGAGCGGCCGCGAGCTTCAGTCGGCGGCTGGCCGTCAGGTCCATGCGTTCTGGCCGCGTGCCGAGAATGGCTGCAAGGCCGCCCAATTTTGCGCCTTCCTCCATCACCCACAAAATCTCTTGGCGTGTGCGGCAGCGCACGATCAAGACGCGGCCTGGATCGAGCCCCATGCGCGCGAGGCCGGGTGCATAAGGCGCTCCGAACAGCGTGTCTGTTGTCTTGAGAAGCGGCCAGAGCACAAGTCCTTTGCGCTGGCGCAGAAAGCAAACGGTCGTCGCAAGCAAAAAGCCCATCGCCGCCGGCATCGCACGATAATCCGTAGGCGCAATATCATGCAGACCTTGCATCTCGAGGCCACGCGGCAAATGCGCGTCGATCTGGGGCACGCCAAAAGCAAGCCCATGGTTTTCAACCGGCGACCGATATCCTTCGCCCACATCAATCTCACGCCGCAGGGCTGCTAATCTGTCCTGGCGTGATGGGGTGTCCGCTGAAACAGCGCCTGATGATGGGAAAAGGTTGCGCATTGCGATATTGTTCATGATATGTTCTCATCGAACCAACTTATGCACGCGGAGTCAATCGACCTGTGTTGAACGCATGAAACATGTCAAGAGGCTCTTTAAAATCAATGCGTTGGCTGAATTTAATAGAAGGGTCGAAGAGGAAAGCGTGTGCCGCGCCTTTGAAAAAGGGCCCTGACAATCCTTGGATTCAGACGGTCTCGGGCAAGAAATTTTTGCTGCTCGATCCCATCTGGCCTCAATCGACATTGAAGAGATCGCACATGCGTTGTCGATGACGGTGCAGTTCAATGGACATTACACGCGCTTCTATTCCGTCGCCGAGCATGCCGAGCACAGTGTCTATGTCAGTGTCGCGTCGTTGCGCCGGAATTCGTGCTTTGCTGTCCGCAGGCCCTGAAAGGGTGGTGGGCCGCTGCTCTATGGCAATTACCGTGCACGGATCTGGGCACCAACCTTCGCGCGCTTAGGCCTGCCGCCCGTGACACCGCATTCTGCCCGGCACTCGTTCATCTCTACACTGCAGGCCCAGGGCATCGAAGTGGGCTGCTCGCGAAGCTCGCCGGCCATGCGAGCGTCATCGTCACGCTCGGGCACTACACCTAGGCTGTAAGGGGAGGCGAAGGCGCCGTCGCGGCACTCGAGCTCAGGGCCATCGCAAAAATCTGGGTCGAACGACCTGTCGCCCGTATAGGATGGTGCCATCAAGGCCGGGCACGCAACCGGCCGGAAGCCATAGATTTGCGGCGGCATTTGCGCCGCCTGGAGGATAAAACCCATGATTGATCTGCAAAATGCCATGCGCCGCGTCATCACCGGCGACAATGAGAAAGGCGAATCCGTCGTGATCATCGACGGCGGTCCATCGTCTCACGGCGGCGGCGTTGCCGGACTGTTTGAAATTTGGGAGGATGCGGCCAGCGGACCGTTGCCGACCCGCTCGCAGCAGGATCTCGGCACCACCCGCCCGGTGCTAGGCGCCCGCCCCGGAAATTTTCAGGCGCGCTGGTTTGTCATCAACCCGATCCCTGAAGGGGTCCCGCGCGAGCAGCTGAACCAGGCGGTACGCGACACCTTCGCGCAATTCAACGGTGAGCATCACATAGGTGATCAAACCCGCCATCCGGCAATGCACAAAACGCCGTCGATCGACGTGGTCTGCCTGATCGACGGCGACGCGACCCTGGTCCTGGACGGCGAGGAGACCCGACTCAAACCCGGCAACGTCGTGATTCAGCGCGGGACCAGCCACGCATGGATCGCCCATGGCGGCCCGGCTCTGTTTTTCGGGGTGGTGATTCATCGCGACCTCGTGGCGGAATGACGATGGCATCGAGGAGGTCGTCATAAAACTGCGGCGGTCGTCGTGTGAGATCGCGCCGAAGCAGGTGGTCCGGAGGGCACGCGATGATGTGGATGCGCAAGGGCGTTTGTTTGATCGCAGCGTTGCTCGCCGCCGTGCCGGCCGCTTCAACGGCCGGCACCTCGCTTGACGAAAATCTGCAGAAGATCAAGCACGTCGTCGTGATCTATGCGGAGAACCGCAGCTTCGACAATATCTTTGGTCTGTTCCCGGGTGCCGATGGGATCGGGCAGGCGCTCGCCGATCCCAAGCGCTACCGGCAGGTTGATCATGACGGGACGGTGCTCCAGCGGTTGCCACCGGTCTGGCTCGACGCGAAGTCCGACATACCCACGCCCGATCCGCGCTTCAAATCGCTTCCCAATGCACCGTTTCAAATCGACGATGTGAACGGTCCCGATATGCTGATGGGGGAACGCACCCGCGATCTCGTGCACATGTTCTTTCAGCACAAGGAGCAACTGGACGGCGGTAGGCTCGACAAATTTGCGGCTGTCAGCGACGCGGGCGGTCTGGTGATGGCCTATTATGACGGGCGCGACCTCGAATTGAGCAAGCTGGCCCAGCAATACGCACTCGCCGACCATTTCTTTACCGGCGCGTTTGGCGGATCGTTCCTCAATCACATGTGGCTCGTGTGTGCGTGCGCGCCGAAATATCAGGCCGGAATGCGGGACGGGATCGACTACCCGCCACTCGATCCTGAATCGGACGCTGCTCGGAAAAGCGCGAGCCGCCGGATCGCGGTCCTCGGCGACAATATGCTCCTCGCGCGTGCACCCGACTCCAGGCCCTCGGCACTGGACGGACCGCCGGTCTTCGAGACGCCCTATGCGAGCTATTTTGGAAACGTCGAAGCGGGCAAGCTGGTCTACTACGCGGTGAACACGCTCCAGCCTGCGTATGCCCCGACAAGGCGCAAGCCCGCGCCGGGCTCTCCCCAGTTCGCCGATCCATCCGATCCCGAAGACCCCGACCTCAATCTGCGATTTGGCGTGTTGCCTCCGCTGGTCGAGGAGACGATCGGCGACCGGCTGGAGGCCAAGGGAACAAGCTGGGCGTGGTACGCGGAAGGCTGGGACGCGGCCATCGCCAACCCGAACGTCATGTACAGCGACAAGCTCTCGGGCTACCCGAACTTCCACCCCCACCACCAGCCATTCAACTACTTCGCAAAATTCAGCCCCGCGACACCGCAGGGCCGCGATGAGCGCGCGCGGCACCTCAAGGACGCGGGCACGTTCCTCGCCGATCTCGAAAACGCGACCGGGGATTTCGTCGCGTTCTACAAGCCCCAGGGCACGTACAACCAGCATCCCGGGTACACTGACATTACGACCGGCGACCGCCACATTGCGAAACTCATTCGCGACATCATGAAAACCACGGCGTGGGCCTCGACGATGATCATCGTCACCTACGATGAAAACGGCGGTTTCTGGGACCATGTGCCGCCGCCGGCAGGCGGGGAGTGGGGGCCGGGCTCGCGCGTGCCGGCGATCATCATCTCGCCCTACTCGAAGTGCGGGATCGATTCCACGCCCTACGACACGACGTCGATCCAGAAATTCCTCAACCGGCGCTTTCATCTGGCGCCGCTGCCGGGGCTGGCGGAGCGAAAATTTGCCGGGGATCTGACGGCGGCACTCGATTTCACAGCGGCGCACCCGGACGGCTGCCCTGTGAAATAGGACTGCGCCGGCCGCTCGCTGGTTGCCGCGCCGGCTCTCGAAACTTGCGATGGCTTCGATTAATGTGAGGACGCCATGGCTTTGCAGATTCTCGTCATCTTCGCGCACCCTGCGATCCGCCGCTCGCGGGTCAACCGCGCGCTGGTGCGTGCGGCGCGCGGGCTGGAGGGCGTGACGGTGCACGACCTCTACGAGACCTATCCTGATTTCTCGATCGACGTGCCGCGCGAGCAGGCGCTCCTTTCGGGGCATGACGTGATCGTTTTCCAGCATCCTTTTTATTGGTATTCGGCGCCCTCCATTCTCAAGGAGTGGATGGACCTGGTGCTCGAATATGGTTTTGCTTACGGAGAGGACGGGCGCGCGCTTGCGGGCAAGGGGTGGATGAACGCGATTTCCACCGGCGGGCAGGAGACGCAATACGGGCCGGACACGCCCAATCTCTTTTTCGTGGAGGATCTGTTGCGCCCCTTCGAGGCGACGGCGAATCTGTGCCGGATGCACTGGATCTCTCCGTTTCTGGTGCAGGGCACGCATGGTCTCACCGAGGGCGAAATCGCGGCCGCCGCTCAAAGCTACCGGGCACGCCTGCTCACGCTGGCCGCCGAGGTGGCCCCGATACCCCGCAGGTCCGCATGAGCGCGCAGACGATTTTGATCTTCACGGTGATTTATCTCGGCGCCGCCGTGCTGATGGTGCCGCTCGCCAAGCGTCTCGGTCTTGGATCGGTGCTCGGATATCTCGTCGCCGGGCTGGTGATCGGGCCGTCCGGGTTCGGGCTGATCTCGCAAAGCGAGCAAGTGCTGAGCGTGGCGGAGTTCGGCATTGTCATGATGCTCTTTCTGGCCGGGCTCGAACTGCAGCCCGAACGCTTGTGGTCATTGCGCCGCGCGGCTTTCGGGCTGGGAACCGCGCAGGTGGTGACCACCGCACTCGTCGTCGCCGGGGTCGCGTTCGCGCTCGGCATGAAGGGGGGACCGGCGGTAGCCATTGGCCTCAGCTTCGCGATGTCCTCCACCGCGATCGTCCTTCAGGGCCTCACCGAGCGGGGCCAGCTCAAGACGTCCAGCGGCGAAACGAGCTTTGCAGTTCTGCTGTTTCAGGATCTTGCGGTGGTCCCGATCCTGGCGGTCATGCCGGTACTGGCGCCGCACGCGGTTGACGACCCGCACGCGGCAAGAACGCTGCTCGCGCATCTGCCCGCCTGGGCGCAACCGTTGGGCATCTTTGGCGCGGTCGCGGTGATTTTTTTTGGCGGCCGCGTTCTTACCCGCCCGTTATTCCGGTTGATCGCGCGCACGCGTCTGCGCGAGGTGTTCACCGCCTCGGCGCTGTTCGTTGTGACCGCCACCGCGCTGATCATGGCAAGCGTCGGCCTTTCTCCGGCGATGGGGGCATTCCTCGGGGGCGTGGTGCTGGCCGACAGCGAGTTCCGCCACGAGCTGGAGAGCGATATCGAACCGTTCAAAGGGCTGCTGCTCGGCCTGTTCTTCATCTCGATCGGCGCCAACATCGACGTTACGGCGATGGTGTCTTCGCCGCTTCTCATCGCCGCGATCGTCGTCGGCGTGGTAGCCATCAAGGCGGGGATCGTTTTCGTGTTGATGCGGCTGTTCGGCTACCGGCCGCGCGACGCACTGGCCGGGGCACTGGCGCTCTCGCAGGTCGGCGAGTTTGCGTTCCTGCTGGTGAGCGTCGGGCTGCGCTCGCGGCTGTTCGACAATGAGACCGCAGGCATCCTCAATCTGGTCGTGACCCTCACGATGGTCAGCACCCCGCTGTTATTTGTGGCGTTCGACCGGTGCTATGCGAAGGGGCGCGCCGAAAACAAGGTGCGCGACAACGATGTGATTGCCGAGCGCAACCGGGTGATACTTGCGGGCTTCGGACGGGTCGGGCAGGTTGCTGCCCGCCTGCTGATCGGACGCGGGATCCCGGTCACCATCCTTGAGCACGACGACGAGCAGCTCGACGGCGCGCGCCGCTTTGGTTCGAAGGTTTACTACGGTGACGCCCGGCGCGAAGCGGTGATGCGGGCGGCCGGCGCGGGGGAGGCCGCATTGCTGATCGTTGCGACCGATGTGCCGGAAACGACGCGCGAAATCGTCGAGATGGCCAAGCGCGATTTCCCCAATCTGCGTGTAATCGCCCGCGCATTCGACCGGGTTCACGCCTATGAGCTGGAGGGCGCCGGCGCCGATGCGGTAGTGCGCGAGACGCACGCAGGTGCGCTTGAGCTTGGCGTCGAGGCAATGAAGGCTCTGGGATATCCGGCGTTCGAGGCGGGACGTCTCGCGCGCGTTTTCCGGCGCCACGATGCCGAAGGGTACCGTACCCTGCGCGACCTGCGCGGCGACCGGGACAGCTACGCCAGTGCCTTTCGCGCACACCGCGAGGAACTCGACAAGGTGCTCGCCCGCGACCGCGCGATCTTCGATGCCTATGACGATGGCGGCTGGGATGTCGAGGAACTGATCGACGAGGCCGAGCAGTCGGCCAGCGGGCGTTAGCGGCGCGGTTCGAGCGGGCTATATCCCGCCGTACCACTCATAACCGCGATCTTCCCAATACCCTCCCTTGCCCAGGCCGAACTGCGACAGCGTGTCGGTCAGCTCGATCCGCATGATGTATTTGGCCTGCTTGTAGCCGAGCATGCGCTCAAGCCGCACCCGGACCGGCGCGCCATGAGGGACCGTAAGTGGCGCGTCGTTCATCTCGTAGGCCAGGATGCTCTGCTCGTGATAGGCGTCCACAAGATCGATGCTCTCATAGTATTTCGAAGTTCCATAGGTGTCGGCACAATGGAATACGACATATTTCGCGCCAAAGCCGACGCGCGCACGATCGAGCACCACGGAGAGGCGCGCACCCTTCCATTTTCCGATGCAGCTCCAGCCCTCGACGCAGTCGTGACGGGTGATCTGGGTTCGTGAGGGAATGGCCCGCAGGTCGGCAAGAGAAAGCTCCTGCGGCGTGAGCACCATGCCGTCGACCGTCAGCTTCCAGTCCGCGAAATCATTCGCGACCATTGCACGGTAGTCCGCATCCGGAGGATTGGTCGAACCATTGGCGCGGAAATTGGACGACAAGTCCCTGGGCAGGTACTCGCGCGCCAAGCCCCGGCGCCCGGCGAGCACGCGATGGACGTTCTGATTGAGCGGTTCGGCCAAGCCCAGAATGTCCTTCACGGTCTGTGAGCGGGAGGCGCTGTCGTCGCAGGCGCCAAGCGCGATCCCGCTGGCAAAGAGAAGAGAGTTTCGCAGGAACCGGCGGCGTGAGTTGGTCCGATCATCGCTCATGTGCGCGGCTCCACTTCAATCCTGTACCCACCGGTGATCATCGAGCGTAGGTTGTTCCCGACGCCTGAAATCAGCACCAGAAGAATATGCAAGACAAAGAATGCGATAAACCCGAACGCGCACAGGAAATGGATCGTTCGTGCGCTCTGGCGCCCGCCGAACACGTCGAGGAGAAATGGGGCGGCCGTGTCGAAGGTCGGAGACATGGTCAGCCCGGTCAGCACCACCAGCGGCCCGAGGCCGAACAGCACGACGAGATAAGTGAGCTTCTGGATGACGTTATAGTGACGTGCTTCCGTGCCTTTGGGAAAATGAAGCCTGGCATGTTCTGCGGCGACGCGGGGGATGTCTTTCAGTTCGGCCTTGGTCGGGAGCAGGTCCTTTTGGATGTGGCGGCTCCACAAGCCATAGGCCGTGAAGATCACGCCGTTGAGCACGAACAACCAGGCGAAGAAGAAATGCCAGTGGCGGCCCATCGCCAGCCAGCGCTGGCTAGGTAGCGTTGCCCACGCCGGAAATCCGCGCGCGCTTCCCCCCGAATAGCCGAAGATGCCGGTGGTTTCGAATCGCTTTCCCGCGACATAGGTCACCCCCTGAGGCGTGCCGTCGGGTCCGGACTCCTGCGTCATGGCGATGAACGGGCGCTCGAAGGTGGATTTTTGTCCCCAGTAGAGGGCGGGGTGGGCATTGAAGATTTGCAGCCCGCTCATCACCATGATCGCCATGACGAGCGCATTGATCCAGTGCGAGGCGCGCACCAGAGTCTTATGGCGATGAACGACGGTGTAGGGCCTGGACGTTCCCGGCATGCTCGTGCTCCGTAAATTGGGACATGTTTACGCAGCCCACCGAACCACCGCAAAGCACGATGGTGTTATCTTGCCGTGAATGTGTAACACATGTTTCCTCGTGCCGTGGGTTAGGCTAGAAGTGGGGCTCAAGCGGCGAGGCCCCACGCGCAGCAGGGTGTCCAGCGCCGCTTTACCGGATTTCTGACGACGGGAACGAGACATGAGCGAGAAAGACAAGGACGCGCAGCCGGAACGCATCACCGTGCTGGCCCGCGAATTTCTTCCGGCCGCGATGGAGTATCATCGCCGCAATATGGGCGCGAAGGGCTATGAGCTCGAGGGCCGCATCGTTCCGCGCCGGTTTCAGCTCATCGAGGGGATGGACCCGCCGAAGGACCTGCTCGACGGCGAGGTGTTTTTCGCGGCGACCTTCGTGAAGAAATCGAGCGAGCAGGCCGGCTGAGCCTCTCCCTGCGGAACTGACCGGTACCGGGCGAGGGCGTGCTCGGGGGGCGACCCTCGCGGCGCCCTTGCGATTTTGAGACAACAAGACGAGACGGCCAATGGCTTCCTATCAATATGTCTATGTGATGAACGGACTGTCGAAGACCTATCCGGGCGGCCGGCAGGTCCTCAAGGACATCCGCCTGTCGTTCTATCCCGGCGCGAAGATCGGAGTCGTCGGCGTGAACGGCGCGGGAAAGTCGACCCTGCTCAAGATCATGGGTGGGATCGAGACCGATTTTGTCGGCGAAGCCTGGGCGGCCGAGGGCGCGCGGGTTGGCTATCTCGCGCAGGAGCCCCAGCTCGACCCCGCCAAGGACGTGCTCGGCAATGTGATGGACGGGGTCGCGCCGCAAAAGAAGATTCTGGATGATTTCAACGAAATCTCGGTCAAGCTCGGGGAGGACTACTCGGACGAGCTGATGGAGGAGATGACCAAGCTCCAGGAGCAGATTGACGCGCAGGACCTGTGGGATCTCGACAGCCGGGTCGAGATGGCGATGGACGCGCTGCGCTGTCCGGCGGGCGATGCCGATGTCTCTATGCTTTCGGGCGGCGAGCGGCGGCGCGTCGCGCTGTGCCGGCTGCTGCTTGAGCGCCCCGATATGCTGCTGCTCGACGAACCGACCAACCATCTCGACGCCGAGTCGGTCGCCTGGCTCGAAAACCACCTGCGCGAATACACCGGCACCGTCGCGCTGGTGACCCATGATCGCTACTTCCTCGACAATGTAACGGGCTGGATTCTGGAGCTCGACCGCGGGCAGGGCATTCCCTACGAGGGAAACTATTCGGCCTGGCTTGCGCAAAAGCAGAAGCGCCTTGCGCAGGATGCGCGCGAGGAGCAGTCGCGCCAGCGCACGCTCTCACGCGAACTGGACTGGATCAGCGCGAGCCCGAAAGCACGGCAGGCCAAGAGCAAGGCACGTATCAGCTCATATGAAGAGCTGCTGGCCAAGTCGAACGATGCCGGCCCGACGACGGCGCAGATCATTATTCCGGCCGGTGCGCGTCTTGGCGATACCGTCATCGAGGCCGAACACCTGAGCAAGGGGTTCGGCGATCGCCTGCTGATCGAGGATCTCTCGTTCCAGCTGCCACCGGGCGGCATTGTGGGCGTAATCGGCCCGAACGGCGCAGGCAAAACTACGCTGTTCCGCATGCTGACCGGGCAGGACAAGCCCGACAGCGGCGCGCTCAAGATTGGCACCACCGTCTCGCTTGGCTACGTCGATCAAAGTCGTGACGCTCTCGACCCGAAGAAGAATGTCTGGGAAGAGGTCTCGGGCGGCAATGACATTATCAAGCTCGGCAAGCGCGAGATGAACAGCCGCGCCTATGTCTCGGCCTTCAACTTCAAAGGCGCCGACCAGCAGAAAAAGGTTGGCCAGCTCTCGGGCGGCGAGCGCAACCGGGTCCATCTGGCAAAAATGCTCAAGTCAGGCGCGAATGTGCTGCTGCTCGACGAACCGACCAACGATCTGGACGTCGATACGCTTCGTGCACTCGAAGACGCGCTAGAGGATTTTGCAGGCTGCGCGGTCATCATCAGCCATGATCGCTGGTTCCTCGACCGCATCGCGACCCACATGCTGGCGTTCGAGGGAGAAAGTCAGGTGGTGTGGTTCGAGGGAAACTATCAGGCCTACGAGGAAGACAAGAAACGTCGCCTCGGCCCGGACGCGGTCAATCCGCACCGCGTGAAATACAAGAAGTTCGCGCGCTAGGGCGACCCTGGCGCGACCCACACGCCGGCTCAGGTCAGGTCGGGTTGCCGGGCTTGAAGCCGGGATCGTCCGGCGTCGACTTGGCCAGCTGCTGCTGCAGATGCGTGATGATGCTCTCGGGCTTGCCGCCGTTGCGGTTGATGATCGACGCAAACTGCGATTGCTGCTCGATCGACATCCACGCGCCGACGATATTCACGTCGAGGATTTTGTAGGTCCCCTGGTCGTTCACGACGCGCCAGTTGACTGAAATGGGGCTGCCTCCGTCACGTCCAGGCTGGATCGTGCTGTACACGATTTCCTCGTTCGCGCCCTTGGGCTGAGTCTTGTTGATCACGACTTTCTGGCCGTTATAGGCGCCCAACCGCGACGCGTAGATTCGCACCACATATTCGCGGAACAGCTCGGAATATTCGTCGTAGCGGTTTTCCGCCCGTAGCGCCCGTGCGTACCGGCCGAGCGCGAAGCTCGCAATCCGGTCGAGCTGGGCGTTAGCCAGGATCAGCTCGCGAAACGCGTCGAGCCGGGTCTTGTCGTTGAGTGTGCCGTTGGTGGCGATTGCGACCGCACTGTCGGTCAGCGACATGATGAACGCACCGGCATCGTCCGCGGCTTGTACCGGGCAGGACACGCTGGCGTTCACGCCCAATGCAAGACAAAGTAAGCCGAATGCAGAAAGCGCCCTAAGGGCCCAGCCTGCCTTTGGCCGCGCCGTAACCTGCGGTGCGGTCATGATTCGTCCTTTCAAGTTCATACCCAATCCAACACATGGATCTGCACTTTGCCGTGCTGATCCCAACGTGCCGTTAACGAGCCTTACAAATCGGGCAGTTGTGTGTCATCCATTTCGCCATTCAAAATGGCGTTGGCCCTTGCTTGGGTGTAGAGGCTGCGCACCGACGCATAGAAATCGATCGAGGTCTTTTGGAGGTCGTCGAGGGTGTCCAGGGTGCGTGAGCGCTCGTCCACAATGTCGACGCCCCGGACCGCGATCGGGACCCAGAAGTAGTCGTTCAGGTCGACATAGGTGAGCGGATCGAACGCGATGTCGACAACCATGCCGCCGGCGTCGCGCGGGCTGCTCGGGCCGAAGAACGGTAGCACCAGATAGGGCCCTGATTTGACGCCCCAGACGCCAAGCGTCTGGCCGAAATCTTCGGAATGCGGTGCGGTGCCGTTTTCGGCGGCCAGATCGCGAACCCCGAGCGGCCCGTACAGCGTGTTGATCGTGAAGCGGGTCACTGTCTCGCCGGCGCGCGTGAAGTCGCCCTGCAGGAGATCGTTGGCAAGCGTCACCGGCGTCGCGAGGTTGTTGAGCCCGGAGCGGATCGCGGAGCGCGACCAGTCGGGCAGCACATCGCGGTAGGTCCGCGCCACCGGCTTGAGGAGATACTTGTCCAGCTTCAGGTTGAAGTTGAACATCTTGCGGTTCATGCCCTCATAGGGATCGTTGACCCCGGAGCTGGCGCTCGCTTCAACGTTCTTGTGAGAGCCGGCACACGCCGTGAGCGAGCCAACCAGCGCCGCCACAGCAAGGCTTCGCAGCAGCCCGCGTCCCGTCTGCCCCCGAACCGAACGCTGGTCGTTATTCAACATCTTGTCGTAGCCCATACTTGTTCAGGCCCCAATCTAGGGGTTCTTGGTTAACAATGAGCAGTTGCCCCACCACGTTTATTAGCACAGGCGATCACGTTTCACGCACGTGGTTCGCACGAGCAAGAGCACCTTTCTGGATTTTCGTGTAACTTTGTTGCCGAAAAGCCGCGCGCCGTCCGACGCCCCATTCTTGATAAAACAATAAAGATATGTTTATATCAGCCCGTGATCGCGGAGTGACGGGCTATGGTCTCATTGGCGCTTCTTGTATCAAGGCTGCGGGCTGCCGGGGAAACCACCCGGCTGCGGATCCTCAAGCTCCTGTCGCAGGGTGAATTGACGGTGAGCGAGCTCACGCAGGTCCTTGCGCAAAGTCAGCCGCGGGTGAGCCGGCACCTCAAGTTGCTTCTTGATGCGGGGCTGATCGAGCGGCACCCGGAGGGCGCCTGGGTGTTCTACAGGCTGGCCGAGGGCGAAGGTGAGGGCGGAGTGTTTCTGGAGCGGTTGATGGAAGAGGTCTCGCCGGAAGACGGGACTGTGAGCGCGGACCGCGAGCGGCGCGCTCAGGTCACCGCGGTTCGCGCCGAACAGGCTGCGCGCTATTTCGCCCAGAATGCCGAGCAGTGGGACAAGATCCGGGCACTGTATCTTCCCGAACCGGAGGTCGAGGCCGCCATGACGGATCTGCTCGGAGAGGGCCCCGACGATCTGCTGGTTGATCTGGGCACGGGCACGGGGCGCGTGCTGGAGGTGCTGGCGCCCCAGTTCAAGCGTGCGATCGGCTTCGACGTCAATCACGCGATGCTCGGTGTCGCGCGCGTCAATCTTGAGCGCGCGGGACTGAATTCAGTGCATGTGCGTCACGGCGATCTGATGGCCCTGCCGCTCGCGGCGGCCAGCGCGGGGGCCGTTGTGCTGCATCAAGTGTTGCATTTTCTCGATAATCCGGCCGGGGCGATCGCGGCGGCGAGCCGGCTGCTTGTGCCCTCCGGCCAATTGCTGATCGTCGACTTCGCACCCCACGAGCTTGAATTCCTGCGGTCCGAGCATGCCCATCGCCGTCTTGGTTTTGCCCATGAGGAGGTGGCGCGCTGGTGCCGGTCGGCCGGGCTGACCGTCG
>LADL02002692.1_pt1 | contig 26528 bp, 21 predicted proteins | sample 619721 | NCBI WGS metagenome assembly LADL02 (sample SAMN03397408, study PRJNA257561) | rock porewater metagenome | biome: terrestrial; feature: Opalinus Clay rock; material: porewater; isolation source: Opalinus Clay rock porewater BRC-3 borehole | place: Switzerland: Mt Terri URL, St-Ursanne ...
ACGGTGATCGGGCCATGCATCCCGGCGTCGTAATGGCCGGGGATCAGGCAGGCGAATTCGAAGGTGCCCTTGTTGGCGAAGATCCAGAGGATCTCACCCGTGGCACCGGGTTCAAGGCGCACGGCGTTCGGATCGTCATGCTCCATTTCCGGGAATTTTTCCATGAGCACCTTGTGCTCGACGTTCTTGTGGGGGGAGTCCATCACGAATTCATGGTCGAGTTCGCCTGCATTGATCACGACAAGGCGCACGGTTTCGCCCGCCGTGAAATCCAGTTGCGCAGGTTCGAACACCATCCTGCCTTCCGCTGTCTCACGCATCGTGACTTCGATGGTGCGATCCGCGTCTCCTGTTGCTGGGGTGCCGATGGCCATCATGTCATGGCCATGTCCGCCGGAGTGGGTTCCGGCAGAGAACGCGGCGCTGCTCAGCGTCAGGGCAAAGGTAGTGCCGAGGAGAAGTGTTTTCATATTTGGGGTCCTTATGGGTGTGATTTGTGACGGCATCGCGGTTAGCCCTTTTCGCCAGTTCTCGGGGTGAGGTGGGTTTTCGCATCATTCACGCGACTGAATTCCGGCAACTCGCCCGTCCATTCATAGGCCTGCTCGCCCGGCGGGTTCTCATACCAGCCGGGGTCGCTGTAATCGTCGGGCGCAATCCCCTCTCGCACCTTCACGACCGAGAACATGCCGCCCATTTCAATCGGGCCATGCGGGCCCCAGCCGGTCATCATCGGCACGGTGTTGTCGGGCAGCTCCATTTCCATCGAGCCCATATCCGCCATGCCCGCCGTGCCCATCGGCATGTATTCGGGCTGGAAGCTGCGGATCTTGCGTGTCAGGTCGGCCTTGTTCACGCCGATGAAGGTGGGCACGTCATGGCCCATCGCATTCATTGTGTGATGTGCTTTGTGGCAATGGATCGCCCAATCGCCCAGATGATCTGCCGTGAACTCATAGGCGCGCATCGCGCCCACCGGAATGTCGATAGACACTTCGGGCCATTGCGCGCTTTCGGGCACCCAGCCGCCATCCGTGCAGGAGACCTTGAAGTCGTAGCCGTGCATGTGGATCGGATGGTTCGTCATTGTCAGGTTACCCACCCGCACGCGGACGCGGTCCCCCTTGTTGACGACCAGCGGGTCGATGTCCGGAAAGATCCGACTGTTCCATGTCCACAGGTTGAAATCCGTCATCGTCATGATCCGGGGCACATAGGTTCCGGGATTGATGTCGAAAGCGTTAAGCATGATCAGGAAATCGCGGTCCACAGGTCGGAAGGTCGGGTCCTTGGGGTGCACGATGAACATGCCCATCATCCCCATTGCCATCTGCACCATCTCGTCCGCGTGGGGGTGATACATAAAGGTGCCGGACTTGATCAGATCGAACTCGTAGACATAGGTCTTGCCCGGCGGGATTGCCGGATGGCTGAGGCCGCCGACCCCGTCCATGCCCGAGGGAAGGATCAGCCCGTGCCAGTGTATCGTCGTATGCTCGGGCAGCTTGTTGGTGACATAGATGCGCACCCTGTCACCTTCGACCGCCTCGATAGTTGGGCCGGTCGATTGTCCGTTATAGCCCCACAGATGCGCGACCATCCCCTCGGCCAGTTCACGCTCTACAGGTTCGGCAACAAGGTGGAATTCCTTAATGCCGTTGTTCATCCGATAGGGCAGCGTCCAGCCGTTCAGCGTGACTACGGGCGTGTAATCCGGCCCCGAGGAAGGCCGCGGCGTGATCTGGGTCGCGGCACTGTCCATGATTGCCGCTTCCGGCAGCCCCGTGTTGGCGGTCTGCCCCCAAGATTTTGACGAGACAAGCGCCGCACCTGCTGCACCCGCTCCCAACACTTGACGTCTGTTCAACATCATATCCATCCTTTCAATGTTCGGCGTCACCGCCAGCGGCAAGCGCGGCAGTTTCTGAAGGGGAAGAAGCACCGGAGCCGCCGCCGTAGATCGCGGCGGTTAGATCGGCCTCGGCCAGATAGAAATCGCGCTTGGCATTGGCCGCCTGCAGCTCGGCCCCCAGTTTATCGCGGGTGGCGCTAATCAACTCGAAGGTGCTGGTGATCATCCCGTTATAGGACAGTAGCCCCTCCTCCTCGACCGTCGCCCTGAGCGGGACCAGAACATCGCGGTAATGCTGCGCGATGCGATAGGTCGCGCGGTAACCGGCCTCGGTTGCCCGAGCCTCAGAGCGGACATCCACAGCCTTCTGAGCGAGAACATTCGCGGCCTGAAGATAGGACAACTCCGCTTTGCGCATCCGGGCCTTGCCGGTGTCAAAGATCGGGATTGCGAATTCCAGCTCAAGCTGCGGGGTGGTCTCGGTCCGTCTGCGACCGTCCTCGACTTCGCGTTCCGCCTCCACACCAGCGATCAGTTCCAGATCGGTGACCAGTCGCGTTTGGTCGGTGAGCCCGAACGCTGCCGCCTGCGCCTCAAGATCCAGCTTGGCGACACGCAGGTCGATGCGGTTGTTCAGCGCCTTGACCTCGACACCTGCAACGGCACCGACAGACCGCGGCAAAGCAGGCAGAGCATCCGGCACGAAATAGGCCACATCATCCCCCCAGAGGCCCATCAACCGCGTAAGATCCTCCTTGGCGCGGATGGCATTCAGCCGTGCCTGCGCCAGTTGCCCGGCCAGTTCCGCGTTGAAGGCAAACTCCCGTGCCTGACCAGCCTTGTTCAAAGAGCCTGTCTCGCCCAGACGTTGCGCCAGCTCCGCTCCGGCATCCGAGGTGACTTTGGCCCTTTGCAGGTAGCTGACCGTTTCAAAAGCCGCGACGGCCCTGATCCACGCCGCACGGGTCTGGTTGGCCAGTGCCAGCGTGTTATTCACCGCGCTTGCCTGCGCCGCTCGGAAATTCACATCCGCCAGCGCCATGCGTTGCTGGCGCGTCTGCGCAGCCAGAAGATTGGACGCAATCATGCCCTCGATCGCGCGATAGGCGCCAAGCTCCGCCGCACCGATCCCAAGAACGCCGATCGACACGACCGGATTGACAGGAGTGGCTTCTTGCCACGCGGTGGCTGCTGACAGTCCGATCTCGGCATAGGCGGCTTGCAAGCCTTTGTTGTTCAGCAGCGCCACCTGCACCGCTGTATCGGCAGAAATTGTCTTGCCTTGGACCAAGGCACGCACGTCACGTTGGACCTCCTCGTTCTCGGCCTGTGTTTGGGCAAAAGCCGTGCGCTTACCGATTGTGGCGGAGGTCTGATCTGACACGGCGGCAAATCCGGCCCTTGGCGCAGTATAGATATCCGGCACTGCCGTGGCACAGGCGGCCAGCACGAGCGGCAGGGCGATCAGTATGGGTAGGGTTTTGCCGCACATCAGTTCCCCTCCGATTGTTCGTCATTCACCTGCCGCCAGTCGCGCGGCCCGGACGGAGTCCGGTCGGTATAGCCGGCGAAGGGATCGCGGTAAGTGACGGGAGAGGTGCGCGCTGCACTTATCACGGTTTGTTGGCTGGCAATGTCCGGCAGAGGAGTGACCGCTTGCGCACATGCTCCCAACGCAAGGGCGCTTGCCCCCGCAAATAGGTGAATTTTCATCTGGATACCCTGATTATTCGGTGTCCATGCAAGGATGGACACGGATCACTAAGTTGATCCCGCTTGCGGGACCGCGATCAGATCAGGTGTTTGGGTGGTCGCCTATGTTCAATCGGATCAAAGGGCGAAAAGCTGGACAGCCAAGACGCCTCATGATCTGCCCTTTGAACATCTGAAAGACCTGACACGGCTTGCGCGAGGTCCGCTACCATGCATATCCCTTGGCAGCAGTTCGTCGTGTCCGTGGTCGTATCGCCGTCAGTCGCGTTCAGTTGACCTTGGGCAACATCCACATCTTGATGAGCATGAGCGTCATGTCCACCGTGATGCCAAATCTCGCCGCCCTTTGAAATTGCAGCGCCGTGCGTCAAGGAATGCGCGTGCGCGGATGATGGCGGATAGAGGACTAATGATATCAGAAGAACCACGCAAAACAGCGTCTTGATCAGCTTGGAATTGATCGCTTCGTTCACCATGACTCTTGAATGTCCGTTCATCCGCAAGCTGTCAATGATCGACAGGAGGGAAAGGCTTGTTTTTTGTGAAGCCAGCGGATTATTGCTTCTAGCTTGCGAAGCGATGAATGGGCTGCTCAGAAGAGTAAGCAGTATCTTGCCCATTGGTTATTTTTGTTTCGTGCCATCTGGTGCGAAGCCCGCATCTGTCAAGGCGGCGACGATGTGTTCGTGTGGTGCTTTAGAGGACACGTCCACGGTTTGCGAGGGCAGGTCTACCTTGATTAATGCCGCTGCATCGACAGCCTGTATAGCTTTGGAAACACCGCGCGCGCAGCCGCCGCATGTCATGGTTTTAATGTGGAACTGCATGTGAACTCCTTCGTTCAGTCTGGATTGGTAGAGATATGGGGCTTCCAAGCGTTGGAAGGTCAATAGGCCAAATTAACGAAATTCACCCCTTGACCTTCCCATGATGGGAAGGCCTATCTGTCGTTGCGACATGAAACAGCATTGTTAGGGCCGTCGCGATGAACAAACCTTTCTCTCCATCAAAACACTACACGCTTTCGCTTCCTGTCGTGGGAATGACCTGCGCCTCTTGCGTGGGGCGGGTGGAGCGTGCACTGACCAACGTGCCGGGTGTTTCATCGGCGAATGTGAATCTTGCCACTGAGAAGGCCGAAGTGTCGTCTGACGCTCCGATGGACAGGTCGGCTCTCGTGGATGCGATCGAAAAGGTCGGCTATGAGGTTCCTGATCAGACGGTTGATATCGCCATTGAAGGGATGACCTGCGCTTCCTGTGTTGCAAGGGTAGAGCGGGCATTGTTGGCGGTTCCGGGTGTCGCGTCCGCAACCGTCAATCTGGCGACCGAGCGGGCCACAGTGAGTGGCTCGGCGGATGCGGTGGCGCTGGTGCAGGCCATCGAGAAGACGGGCTATGATGCCCGTCTGGTGGAAAACGCAGGTGCCACAGAGGATGGCCTGGCGTCCCGCAAAGAGGTAGAAGAAGCATTACTGCTCCGCGATCTGACGATCGCCGCCGTTCTGACCCTGCCGGTTTTCGCGCTGGAGATGGGATCGCATCTCTTCGCGCCGGTCCATCACCTGATCATGTCCACTATCGGAATGCAGGCCAGTTGGGTGGTCCAGTTCATCCTGACGTCTCTGGTATTGGCGGGCCCGGGGCGGCGCTTCTACATCAAGGGATATCCGGCACTTTGGCGGGCCGCGCCTGACATGAACAGCCTCGTCGCAGTCGGCACCACCGCGGCCTATGCCTATTCTTTGTTCGCGACCTTTCTGCCGGGCCTGCTGCCCCCCGGCACGGTCAATGTCTACTACGAGGCGGCGGCGGTGATCGTGATGCTGATCCTGCTTGGCCGTTATCTTGAGGCGCGCGCCAAGGGCCGCACCTCTCAAGCGATCAGCCGTCTGGTCGGTCTGCAACCACGCATGGCGCGTGTCCATCGTGGCACTGATGTGGTTGAGGTGTCGATTTCCGAGGTGCACACGGGCGATCTTCTGGAGTTGCGCCCCGGTGAGCGTGTGCCCGTGGATGGTGAAGTTCTCTCCGGTCAGAGCTGGATTGATGAAAGCATGATCACGGGTGAGCCTGCGCCGGTTGCCAAAGGCGAGGGTGCGTTGGTGACAGGCGGCACGGTTAACCAGAACGGTGCGCTCACATTCCGCGCCATTGCGGTGGGCGAGGCCACGATGCTGGCGCAGATCATTCGCATGGTTGAGGCGGCACAGGGTGGCAAGCTGCCTATTCAGGCGCTTGTGGACCGCATCACGCTGTGGTTCGTGCCCGTGGTGATGGGGCTGGCCGCTCTGACCTTCGCGATCTGGCTGATCCTTGGCCCGTCTCCAGCACTGACCTTCGGTCTGGTCAACGCGGTGGCAGTGTTGATCATCGCCTGCCCCTGCGCGATGGGGCTGGCCACGCCGACCTCCATCATGGTGGGCACCGGGCGCGGTGCTGAACTGGGCGTGCTCTTTCGCAAGGGCGAGGCGTTACAGGCCCTGCAAAGCGTGCGTGTCGTAGCGCTAGACAAAACCGGAACCCTGACGGCGGGCAAACCTGCACTGACCGATCTGATCCTTTCCCCCGGCTATGAACGCGACGCGGTTCTCGCAACAGTTGCAGCAGTTGAAGCGCGGTCTGAGCATCCCATCGCAGCAGCCATCGTGACGGCCGCGCGGGATGCGGGTCTGACGTTGCTGGATGCAACGGATTTTACCTCGGAGACCGGATTGGGCGTTTCGGCAAAGGTGGGCGGTCGCGCGGTGAACATCGGGGCTGACCGATATATGCGGCAGTTGGGTCTGGAGATTGCGCCCTTTGCTGAAGACGCTGCGCGCATGGGGAGGGATGGCAAATCCCCACTTTACGCCGCCATCGACGGCCAACTGGCTGCGATCCTTGCTGTGGCCGACCCTATCAAGCCAAGCACCCCCGCTGCGATCCGTGCGCTGCATGATCTGGGCCTCAAGGTTGCGATGATCACTGGCGACAACGCCGGCACCGCGCAAGCGATTGCCCGCCAGCTTGGCATCGACGCCGTGGTGGCCGAGGTTCTGCCGGGCGGAAAGGTCGCAGCGATCCAGTCCTTGCGCGCCGATCACGGCCCTCTGGCCTTTGTCGGTGACGGGATTAACGACGCCCCCGCGCTAGCCGAGGCGGATGTGGGCATCGCTATCGGCACCGGCACCGATGTCGCGATCGAGGCCGCGGATGTGGTTTTGATCTCCGGTCGTTTGACCGGCGTGCCTGATGCCATCGGACTCAGCCGCACCACGATGGGCAATATCAAGCAGAACCTGTTCTGGGCTTTTGTCTATAACGCTGCGCTGATCCCGGTGGCGGCGGGTGCGCTTTATCCGGCCTTCGATATCTTGCTGTCGCCGATATTCGCGGCAGGCGCCATGACGATGTCGAGCGTTTTCGTGCTGGGTAATGCCTTGCGCCTGCGCCGCTTTCAACCCAGCCCGATCAAGGGAGAGGTTGCATGAACATCGGGGAGGCCGCCAAAGCATCGGGCGTATCAGCCAAGATGATCCGCTATTACGAACAGATCGCCCTGATCCCGCCCGCCGGGCGCACCGAGGCAGGCTACCGCGTCTATATGGACAGGGATGTGCAGATGCTGCGCTTCATCCGTCGCGCTCGCGATCTCGGCTTTCAGGTTGAAGCGATTTCCGAGCTTCTGGCTCTCTGGCGTGACCGCAGCCGCTACAGTGCGGATGTGAAACGTCTTGCCGAGGATCAAATCACCGGTCTGCGTCGCCGCATCGCCGAGATGGAAGGCATGGTCGCTACACTCGATCATCTAGCGCAGGGCTGTTCCGGTGACGACCGTCCGGATTGCCCGATCCTGGACGATCTGGAAAGCGATAACTCGCTCGTGGGTTCGACTTGTCATTCAGGAGGAGGGTTCAACAGGCGATAGTCATCAGCCAGGAGTGCTAGTTCACGGAGAGAGTCGTGGAATGCGGCAGTGCGTTTCCCGGCCCCTCCCGGTTGGCAAACTCTTAATCAAACTTCAAGTTGGCGTAGCGGCTGATCTCCACCATCTGCGGCCCATAGGCAAAATCCTTGCCATTTGGGTGCTTGCCCGCCTGAACAAACAACTGTTCGTGCCGAGACGCACATCGAAATTTGCCATCAGGGCCACATCATGCGGTTTAGCCGTGGTGCATATCGGCATGCTCAACAGATTCGCGGAGAGACTCGCAGGGTGCGCTTGTTTTTGCCGCAGCTCCTTCCCTGCTGCGCGCCCAACATGCGACTCCAGGGGCCTCTCTAGGCACTCCGTGAGGCTAGTGCGATAAGCTGTATCGCCGACCTAGATTGCCGCCTAAGATCCACAGACCGATGTCCACCTTGAAAAGGTGCCCCAGTTTGCTATGCGACACGCCGTTTCAGGCATCCGCACAAGCAAGGTCTCGATCCAAAGGAGCAAGGTTCAATTTGGAGATCTTCGCCGAGGAATGGCTCGACTTCCCGATATAGACATCAGCTGAAATGCATGGAATCGATCGCGAAGTCCTAGAAATTTCTATCGAACGCGATGGGGATGCATTCTGGTGCCGCCAATGCCCCGTGATGAAAGCTCCCATTGCCGCAGCTCGATGGACACAATCCAAACCTGAACAATTGTTCTAGACGCGATTAGCGTTTGAAATTGCTGTATGGGCTCGCGGTTCGAGCACGAGCCGGGGGTAGCGGCGCAGAACGTGACGCTGAATAATCAAGTTAAATCTTGCATGAGCGCGTAGATATTCTACGGTCACATCCAAAGGGCTAGGCGCACGGGCCGGATGTGGCTTCGTAGAATTTCTACCGATTTTAATCGCAATCCGAGAAGATCATCCCAGATGACCCAAGCCAAGCAAAAGCGGAACAACGAGTATTATCTCCAAAGATTGCGCAGTGAACGTCCAGTGGTTTACTCCGATTTCCAATCGGGTCGGTTCAAAAACCTTTCTGAAGCCCTGATCAAGGCCGGGATCCGCAAGAAGCGAACCGGCTTCGATACTCTCAAATCTGTCTGGAAAAAGGCCGGCACAGCCGAGCGCGATGCCTTCAAGGCGTTCATCGGATGCACGGTGCCGACAGTGGCCAGCGCAACGGTAGCAACATCGGTGGTCGTGAAGTCGGCTGGCCACACGGCAACCGCGACAAGCGGCAAAGGCCACCTTCCTCCTGCACTGAAGGACGCAGTGAACGAGATCATGAAGCGGCGGTGCCTGAAGTCGGGGCAAGTGATGCGCGAGATTGGCCGAAATCCATGGGATGGTTCCTTGGGAACGGCACTCCATAGAGGCACGAAAATTCAGGATAGCATGATCGCAGACTTGGAAGTCTGGGCGACCAAAAACAAAGCCCCCTGATCAGCCTCGCCGCCGCTCGGACCTTTCTGTTCCAGTCGGTGATAGCAGCCGTCCGCGGTGAAGCCTCAATGGCGCGCCAAGGCATTAAAGCCGAAGAACGCGCGACTCTCGACACGACATGTTTGACGAACAGTTGTTCGAGTCGATGCGCATTTCCCGGAGCGCCATCATGACCAACTCATGCGATTGAGCGGCGTCGGGGATACCGCCATGCGCCTCAGAGCCGCTGAGAGACTCGCTGAGAGCGTTCGCGCTCACGGAGTCCTGACCCTGCCGGCTGGCGCCTCGTGCGACTCCACGGGTCGCCCGACGCGCTCTGCGAGCCCTTGGCGCCACCCTTGGTCATGCGGCTGGGCTGTGGCGGTCAGCAGGGTCTCTCCGGCATCAGTCGCTCCCGTCGCACTCAACCAAGTGCTCAAGATGCAGGAGCCGCACCGACGCGATCCACGCAATTAGCTTTCAACTGTGGTTTTTGACGCCGATTTCTCGGACATTCGCGCCGTGGGCGATGAGGATCCACATCATGGTGATCGCCTGAAACACCAGTAAATGCTTACTTATGCGGTCTCCGCCCCTTTATGGGCCGCAGTGATCAAGGTGTCGGGCTAATAACTGGGTTCACCTCTTCTACCCTGTCTCCTCTCCCTCATACAGACCACACCATCCTCCCCAACCACACACGTCTCTCCTCGTCACGCTCATATCATACCAGACTCTGAAATGAGAAGCCGCACGAAAAAGCGTCGGCGCGCCTCAAATCGTCATCCTCACACCTGCCAGGCTCGGCGAGCGCGGCCGCGACCTACCTGGTGGTGAATTTGCTCCAGCGTCTTTGCAGACCGTCCAGTGCGCCGCCGATGACAGCATTCATCTCCTGCCAATCTGCGAGGCTCATCTCTTCGTCTTTCGTCTTGCGCGGCCTCTTCTTCCCAGCCTGTTTCGCCGCAAGTCGTCTCTCCTCATCAAGGGCTCGCAGCCTTAGATTTATGCCGTAGACGCCGCGGTTCTTCATCTGAGCCTGTGCGTCTTCGAAGATGTGCTGCAGCGGCTCGATCATTGGCAGTCTGCAGCGCAGGTAATCCCTGGTGATCTTCCTGAACGAGATGCTGCTGAGATCGTCGATCTTGTGCAGACCATGTTTCTTCAGCGTCTCGGTTCCGGAGATCGTGACTTCGATCCGGGCGCGGCGTTCTTCGTCCTGCAGAGTGACAAAGGTTCTCTTAATAGGGTCACGTTTGTCGGTGATCTTGTTCTGGATGCTGATGAAGTGCGACTTGAACTTGTTACCTTTCGAGACTGTTGAATTCAGAAAGGGCGTGTATCCGACGTTTGTCGTGAGAACACGATTGCGGATGCCCTCCTCGGCGATCATCGAGTCCGACTTGTGCTCGGTTTTCTTGCCGGGGGAAGCAACATGGGCGAACAGATACCGGATCTTCGGCTTGCGCTTTGGCAGCCTATCCTCATCATCATGAATCTGACGCGCATCTGCATATCGCGGCGTCGCGGCGTCTGGCTCTATTATGCGACTGGGTCTGCTCCAGTGATGGCGCTGTAGAAGTCCCACAATTCGCTCGCGGCGCAGAACGGCCTCTTCCGGTGAGCATGGTTTCCTCGGATAGAAATCGACCGAGATCTCGATTAGGTGGAACAGCACCGGCTCAATGAGGCCCGGTCCATCCTTGATGGATTTCAAAATTGCAGCCAGCACCTCCGGCGTCGGCTCCTGGATAATGATCGCGAATGGCGCGCCTATGAGTATAGATTCGTCGAGGCACATGAGCGGCGCGCCCCACACGTCGCCAGATGCCTTGGGATCGAGCAGATCGTCAACGAAGGTCCTGACCCCGGTCGCTTTCACGATCAGGTCCTGTAAATTCAGGCGGTGTATCTTCACACGGGTCTCGATCAGGATGACCAGCCTATCGATCAGCGCCTCGACCCGGTAGTCTTTGCGAATATCCACGTCCGGCACGAGGGTGATTTTCCCCTCCCGGTCCGCGCGCGCCTTCCCGGATGACGATGTCGTGGCAGTCGTCTGCGGCACATATCGGAGCCGTGGGTTCAGCTTGGTGCCCGATGGCAAGCGCCGATACTCCTCGGCATGCATGTCAGATTGATATTCGAGTGCGATCTCAAACAGGACGAGGGTCGCGGGACGTGGCGCATCCGGCTCGACAAAGATCTCCGGGCGACCAGTCAGTGACGCTGGTAGCAAACCATTGATCGCATCTAGGGCGCGCTCAATCTCCGGCGATTTCTTGATCTTTTTTTTGCCGTGGAGGGCAGAACCGGATTTCAGATATCGCAAGTAGTCTGGCAGGGTGTGCCTCAAGGAGCGAAGCGGCGCATCGAAATTCGCCGCTGTGATCTTCTCGTCGAATAGTCTTTCCCACTGATCGACTAGGGCGTGTTTCGTGATTTCCCGCTTCCGGCTTGCTCGTCCGCGTGCTGGCTTTGCGTGCGCCTTCTTCCGAGCTGCCGTTTCGATCTCTGCCATGATCGCCGCCACGCATTTCAGAATCCTTTTCGGATCTGCCTGCCGACCAGGTCGCGCTCTCGCACCGGGCCTGCGATCGATCAGCCAGTTCCCAAAAACCACAAGCTCCGCATGTTTTCTCAGAATGCCCTTGTCGCCAATCGCATCCACAAGCGTGGTGGGAATGTCCGTCTCCATGTCTGAGCGGCGTCGCGCCATCACGGTGTTGAGTCTACGCACATACCCCATGTCGATCGGGTCCGCATCAAGCGCACCGATCTCAAAGAGTTCCTTTGACGCCAGGGCCAATTTCTCCCCACGAACTCGGTGACTTACTACTGAACTGGTCATTCAAAGCTGCTCCTTGGAGAGATCGAAAATCGCTTACGACCAACGCAGAGCCTCGGCAAGCGTAGTGCATGCACATTGTAAAAGTGCGGTGGAGCGCCCGTAGTGGTAGCACAGCCTGCCGTTGCGGTCTGGTCCGAGATCGATATGGTCGGCGGCTCCACGGCCAAGGAGGACAGCCATGTATGAGAAGAGCTACGGCACAGCGCGATTGGTGTTCGGTATTGTCGCGATAACAGGCTGGATCATCATCGTCATCGGACTGATCGCGCTGGTCTCGTCGTTCGCAGGGCGCGGTGCAACAAACTGGCAGATCATGATGCCGGGGATCGTCATGCTCGCCTCCGGCTTGGTCCTTGTGGCAACATCGCAGGTTTCGTTCGCGGTGCTCGACCAGGCTGACATCTCACGTGCCAATCTCCTCGTGCTGCGAAAGCTGGCGGAAGCGCAAGGGGTTTCGCTTCAGCCGAAAAGCTCGATGCCGGCCGCCAGCATGGCGCCAAAAACGCGGAAAGAGCCAACCCTTCGATCTGGTGAAGATGGCGGTGATCAAGGCTAATACAATCGTTGACATGCTCGTCATGCGCGGTGCCCGGTATAATCTGAACGAGGAGGAGTTCGTCACAATCGGCAAGGCCAATGCCGGGATCAAGAATGGCGAATTGTAACATGGCGCTGGCGCAGATCATCCTGCGAAAAACATGCGCGGCCTCGCGCGCTTTCATTGCGCAGGCGGTGTGGAAGACAAGCCGACAGAATGATCAGATCGACCTCATCTGCACTTGCACTTCTGAGCCTCACCGCACATCCTGCGCGAGAAAAAGTCAGGGGCGGTAATGAGCGGTAACGATATCAAGAGCCTTGGGAGTTTCGTCTGGTCGATCGCGGAACTTCTCCGGGGCGACTTCAAGCAATCGGAATACGGCAAGGTGGTTCTGCCCTTTGTGGTTCTGCGGCGGCTCGACTGCATCTTGGAGCAAACCAAGCCTGCCGTTCTCGACATGGCGGCCACGTTGCCCAAGGACATGGATGATGAGGCGCGCGATGCGCTCTTGTCCAGCGTCGTCGGCGCAAATATCCGCCTCTACAACGAGTCGCGCTTCACATTCGCCACGCTCAAGGGACAGGATCCCAAGGACATTCATCGCAACCTGCTCGACTACATCACGAATTTCTCCGGCAACGTCCGCGACGTCTTCCTCGATAAATTCCTGTTCACCGATCAGCTCAAGCGGCTGAATGACGCCGGGCTGCTCTATCAGGTGTTCGACCGGTTCACGCAGATCGACCTGCATCCCGATGCCATCTCCAACCTAGAAATGGGCTATCTTTTTGAAGACCTGATCCGCCGCTTCTCGGAAATCTCGAACGAGACGGCGGGGGAGCATTACACGCCGCGCGAGGTGATCCGGCTGATCGTGTCACTGCTGCTGATCAACGACAAGGACGCTCTCACCGGCACCGGCGTGATCCGGCAGGTCTATGACCCGGCGGCGGGCACAGGCGGAATGCTGTCCATCGCCGAGATGGAGATGAAGGCGCTCAACGACCGCATCCGCGTCGAGCTCTTCGGCCAGGAGCTCAACCCCGAGTCCTTCGCGATCTGCAAATCCGACATGCTGGTCACCGGCCACAACCCCGAGAACATCGCATATGGCAACACGCTGACTCAGGACGCGCATGCCGACCGGCGCTTCCACTACATGCTGTCCAATCCGCCCTACGGCGTCGACTGGAAGAAATACGCCGACCCGATCAAGGATGAGGCCGCAGAGCAGGGCATGTCTGGGCGCTTCGGGGCCGGGCTGCCGCGCATTTCGGATGGGCAGCTCTTGTTCCTCCAGCACATGATTTCCAAGATGCGCCACGACGAACAGGGCTCGCGCATCGGCATCGTCATGAACGGATCGCCGCTCTTCACTGGCGGGGCCGGATCGGGCGAGAGCGAGATCCGCCGCTGGATGCTGGAGAATGACTGGGTCGAGGCGATCATCGCGCTGCCCACCGACCTCTTCTACAACACCGGCATTCAGACCTATGTCTGGTTGCTCACCAACCGCAAGGACAAGGCTCGGCGCGGCAAGGTGCAACTGATCGACGCCAGCGGCGAGCGGTTCTGGAAATCCATGCGCAAGTCGCTCGGCTCCAAGCGGCGGGAAATCACGCCCGAGGCCTGTGACCAGATCACGCAGCTCTATGCCGAGATGCTGAATGGCGACGGTGACTGGGGCGACGTTTCCAAAATCTTCGCCACCACCGATTTCGGCTATCGCGAAATCCGGGTCGAGCGGCCGCTGAAGCTGGCCTTCGCGGTCACGCCCGAGGGACTGGAGGCGCTGCGCGAGGCCAAGCCGTTCGAGAAGCTCGACCAAGAGACTCAGAGCGCGATTCTGGAGTCGCTGGAGTCGCATCTGGCAGGGGAGCGGTGGGTGAGCCGCGCTGCGTTTGAGACCGCACTCAGCGACTCGCTCCGGGCCTCTGGCGCGAAGATCGGCGCGCCGGTGCGCAAGACTATTCTGGGGGCGCTGTCGGAACGGGACGAGGCGGCAGAGGTGTGCACCGATGCTTCGGGCAATCCCGAGCCCGACACCGATCTGCGCGATCACGAACTGGTGCCGCTGAACGAGGATTGGCGCGCCTATGTTCAGCGTGAGGTTCTGCCCTTCGTCCCCGATGCTTGGGTGGATGAGAGTTACACCGACGCGGCGGACTGCGGCGTTGGCCGTGTCGGGTATGAGATCAACTTCAACCGCTACTTCTACAAATACGTCCCGCCCCGCCCGCTGGAAGCAATCGACGCCGAGTTGAAGGCGCTGGAATCCGAGATCGCCGGTCTGCTGCAGGAGGTGGTTGAGTGATCACACTCCAAGAACGCGTGCACGCAGCACCCAAACCGGTTGATTGGCAGTTGGACAAACTGCATCACGTGTTCCGCGTCCGTCGCGGCAATAAGAACAGGGGCATGAAAGAAGAAAACCTGCTTTCGCTGAGTTATGGGCGCATCATTCAGAAGGACATTGAAACCGCAGAGGGACTGCTGCCCGAGAACTTCGAGGGGTATCAGATCGTCGAACCGGGCGATATTGTCCTGCGCTTGACCGACCTCCAAAATGACAAGCGCAGTCTGAGGCAGGGTCTCGTCACCCAGCGTGGCATCGTCACCTCGGCATATGACGCGGTCGAGGTCCAGCGCGACAACGATCCGCGCTTCTGGTTCTACTCGCTGCTCGCGCTTGATCTGGCGAAACACTACTACTCGCTCGGCGGTGGCGTTCGTCAGTCTGTGAAGTTTGCTGACTTCCCGAACGACTGGGTGTATCGCCCCGACCTCGCGACCCAACGCCAGATTGCCGACTTTCTGGACCGTGAGACCGCAAGAATAGACCTGCTGATCGAGAAAAAGCAGCGGTTGGCGGCGTTGCTGGCGGAGAAGAAATCTGCCTCCATAGATCAGATCGTGAACTCTCAGGAATGGAGCGAGGTCAAACTCAGTAGATTGGTGCGCATGATCGATGGAGATAGGAGTTCTGAGTATCCCTCAGACCAAGACTTCGTGGATGAAGGCATTCCCTTTATCTCTTCGAAACAGATCCAAGACCGCGTGCTGACCCTCGACGACGCCAAGTTCATAACACCCGAAAAGTTCGCCAAACTTGGCAGAGGCAAACTTCAGGATGGGGATATCATCGTAACCGTAAGAGGAACGCTGGGAAACACCGCGATCTTTCAAAAAGAACTCGCGACGACTGGTTTCATAAATGCCCAAATCATGATCATGCGACCTGAAAATCGTGTCGATCCCTTTCTGCTACACATGTTCACGCAGTCTACCGCATGGTCGGATCAAATCGCGGTCGAAGGTTATGGCAGTGCGCAGAAACAACTGAATCAAGATGTCCTCCGCCGGTTCACCGCACGTTATCCGCTCGATACAAATCCAGACCGTTGGCAGCAGATAATGAGCGATCTTGTCGCGCAGCATTCAATGATCGGCACAAAAACTAACGCCTCCATCGACCGCCTCAAAGAATACCGCTCCGCCCTGATCACCGCCGCCGTCACCGGTCAGATCGACGTGACGACCTATGTCAAGTCCGGCACCTCCGACCCCGCGCTCTGCGCCATTCAAGAGGAGATGGGCGTGTGAGCAATATAACAACCCCAAACAAGGAAAAGAAAAATGGGCTTTTTCATCAAACTTATTGCGTGGCTCGGAGTTCTAGGCAGCGTCATCGGATGCTACGCGCTCTGGCCTGAGCGATACGCCTATGAGGGCAGCCAGATTCTAGCGATGCTTTTTCTCTTAGGTGGGCTGATTTCTTCGTTTCTGACCTACGCCATCGGCCATATTGTGGACCGAGTGGATGCACTGCACGTGAAGCTGATGGCGGGCACGACTGAGAACAGCGGCGTGACGAGCAACAGACTGCCCGAAGCCGAGCCAGCCGAGTGATTTGCTGTGACGGACACCCACACCACCGCCGACATTCACCAAGAGAAGGTCTTCGAGGCGCATATCGTCGCCTGCCTGACCGCCGATCAGGGATATATCACGCGCGACTGCGCGGCCCACTACGACGTTCCCCTCGCGCTCGACACCGAGTTGCTGTTCCGCTTTCTCAAGGCGACGCAGCCCGAGGCTTGGCAGACGCTCGAAGACCATTACAGCGCGCAGGCAGAGGCGGAGGTGCTCAAGCGTCTCGACAAGGCGCTCAAGGACAACCCAACCCACATGGTGCTACGTGACGGCATCAAGCTGGTGCCCAACATCCGCTTTGCGCTGTGCTTCTTCAAGCCCGCCTCGAACCTCAACCCCGATCTCACGCGGCTCTACGAGGCGAACATCCTGTCGGTGATGCGCCAGGTGCATTACAGCGCCAAGGACCCGAAGAAATCCATCGACATCGTGACCTTCGTCAACGGCATCCCCGTCGCGACGCTCGAAGTGAAGAACCTGCTCACCGGGCAGAACGTCAAACACGCCGAGAAGCAGTATCGGCAGGACCGCTCCCCCGCCGGTGAACCGTTGCTGACCTTCAAACGCGGTGCCATCGTCCACTTCGCGGTGGATCAGGACAACGTGTCGATGACCACCCGCCTGATGAACGGCAAGACCCGGTTCCTGCCCTTCAACCGAGGCCGCGACGGAGGGGCCGGCAATCCGGACGTGCCGGGCGAGAACCGGGTCGCCTATCTCTACAAGGACCTGCCCGAGGGGCGCGCGGTGTTTTCGCGTGAGGTGCTGCTCGACCTGATCGGTCGTTTCATCCACCTCGAACGCTCGGGTGGTAAGGAGGTGCTGATCTTCCCGCGCTTTCAGCAGTTCGACGCGGTGCGCAAGCTGCTGGCCGATGCAAGGGCACAGGGGGCCGGGCAGAATTACCTCATTCAGCACAGCGCCGGATCGGGCAAGTCCAACACCATCGCCTGGACCGCACACCAGATCATCAACCTGCATGACGAAGACGACAAACCGCTCTTTGACACGGCGATCATCGTGACCGACCGCCTCGTTCTAGACCGGCAATTGCAGAACACCATCGGCGGCTTCGCCCAGACCGAGGGCGTGGTGAAGAAGATCGACGGCACGTCCCGCGATCTGAAAGACGCGATCCTCAAAGGCGCGCGGATCATCATCACGACGATCCAGAAATTCGGCACCGAGCATCTGGCGGCGATCTCGGGTCAGGCGGGGCGCAATTTCGCAGTGATCATCGATGAGGCCCATTCCTCGCAGTCCGGCAAGGCTGCCCAGGCAATGAGCGATGCGCTCACGCGTGACGCGACCAGCTCCGACGATATCGAGGATCTGGTGCTGGCCTTTCAGAAGGCGCGGGGGCCGCAGAATAACATCTCATTCTTGGCGTTCACCGCGACCCCGCGCAACGTGACGCTGGAGCGCTTCGGCCGCATCGGCAAGGATGGCAAGCCGCACCCGTTTCACCTCTACTCGATGCGCCAGGCCATCGAGGAAGAGTTTATCGTCGATGTCCTCAAGAATTACATGACCTACAAGGCGTATTATCAGCTTGAGAAAACCATCGAGGACGATCCCGCCTTCAAGGGCCGCAAGGCACAGTCCCGTGTCGCGCGTTATGCGTCTCTACATCCCACCGCGATCGACCAGAAGGTCGAGGTGATCGTCGAGCACTTCCGCCGCCATGTCGCCAAGCAGCTAGACGGTCAGGCCAAGGCGATGATCGTCACCCAGAGCCGGGAACATGCGCTGCGTTACTGGCAGCAGCTGACCCGTTACATCGAGGACAAGGGCTACACTGGCCTCAAGGCGCTGGTGGCCTTCTCGGGCGATCTGACCGTCGATGGAATGGTTTGGACCGAGGCGACAGCAAACGGGTTTGCCGAAACCGAACTGCCCAAGAAGTTCGACACGGATGACTACCAGGTCCTCGTAGTGGCCGAGAAATACCAGACCGGGTTCGATCAGCCAAAACTGGTGGCGATGTATGTCGACAAGAAGCTGGCGGGCCTGCAGGCGGTTCAGACGCTGGCCCGGCTGAACCGCAGCTATGGCAAGGACAAGCCGACCTACGTGCTCGACTTCCAGAATGCGATGGAAGACATCCGCGAGGCATTTGCGCCGTTCTTCGAGGCGACAGCGCTCGAGGAGCGCACCGATCTGAACCAGATTTACGATCTGGAACAGCGCATCACGAACGCAACCTACATCCACAAAGATGAGGTCGAGCGGTTTGCGAACCAGTTCTTCAAAGGCGACCTGACGACCCAAGACCGGCTGGCCCTCGAAGGCACCGTGCGTCTCGCCGTTGAGCGGTTCAACCTTGATGAAGACGAGGCACAGCAGGAAGAGTTCCGGCAACTGCTTAAGAGCTTTCTACGCTTCTATGCCTTCGTGGCACAGGTCGTGTCGCTAAATGACGCGTGGCTGGAGAAGCTCTACGCCTATTTGGCCTGGCTTTCGCGCCTTCTGCCATCACGCGACGTGCCTGCCGACATCATGATTACTGACGACATGCTGACCCTGTCGGCCTTCAAGCTCCAGAAGGGCGAGGAAGGCAGCGCGTCATTGGCACCTGGAGAAACCGCCACGCTCGCCCCGATCACCGAGTTCGGCGCGAATGCCTATACCGAGGAGGAGGAGCGATCGCTGTCGGAGATCATCGACTCTTTCAACGAGCGGCATGGGACGCAGTTTTCGCGCGACGATTTTCTCCGTTTCGAGCGTGTGACGCGTGAGGTCATGGATGAAGACATGACAGAGATGGTTCGCAACAATCCCGCCGACGTAGTCTACAATGCCTTCTCGCAGGCATTCTTCCAAGGCATGGTCAAAATGTTCCAAAATGACAACGAAATGCGGAATATCGTGATGACCGACAAGAACGCACGCGAGCAGGCGACGCGGCATTTTTTCAAGCGGGCGCAGCGACAAGCAAAGGAGAGGTAGGGGACAGTCCTATTTGAGCGTCTTCATAACATTCGACTTATTTCCCGTCCATCTGCATGACTTGCATGCCGAAGCGCGGCTTTTCTAGAACCTTGACCTTCGCTGCAAGTGCAGCACCGGTTGTCCTGAGTCATAAAAATGCGCACAGAAGCTGACGCTGCAAAGTGGCGAATTGTGGTCGCCCATCAAGACATGAACGGCCCATGGAGCGAACCTCCAGCCTTCGTCGGTGATGCTCCGGTGCGGCCCGTCGAAGTGGGCATTCGCTCCGACAGCAAACCTTGCAGGCATGAACTTTCTGGGCAAGTGTAAGGCCATGCGGAACGCCAAGTATCAACAAATAATCGATTGGAACGAGCGCCAAGGGGACCATCGGCGACTTGGCGTCGAATTGACCTATGAAATTGAAACGCTCATGACAGAAGCCAGCGCTCTGATCGATGGGTCTCCGAAGTTTGCTGAATTCATTCCCATTCGACTGGTCACGACATTGGAGGTTTTTCTTCGCGGCGTGATCGCCGAGCTAATTGATGAAAAGGACATCTACTTCGAGCGCGCTGACAAGCTCACAAAGGGCGCGAAGATTGATCTAACCTTCACCGCACACATTAATCGACGCGAACTAACAGTAGGCGATTTTGTGGCGCATGCTGTGTCCCTAAACAACGTAGATTCAATCATCAGCACTTTGGACACGTTGCTTGTTGATTTCCCTGCGAAACTTAAAGTCATCCATCCCCGATGGGTAGAGGAAGAAGCCAATTGGCCGTTGACGCCGATCATCGAAGGGTATGATCAGGTAATGTCATCGTTGGCCCGGCTTTACGAGGTGCGCCACGTCCTAACCCACGAACTTCCTTCTTCGCCGTTCCTTGATCCAGTTGAAGTGCCAACGCTTGCGGCGGCAGCCAAATCATTCATCACGGCAACTGACTGGGTCGTCGTTGAAGCCCTGCACGGCGCTGTCCCCAGAACGCAGATGGGCATGAACTTGAGCATGGGCGGCGAATTGCACGATGAGGAAGTCCAGTTAGCGGCAGCGATGGATGAGGCAACAAAGCTTCATGGCATCGACCTTGAATCGCTCACAGAACTGCAGAATAGATGGATTGAGTGGGCCGATATGCAGGCTAACCTTGTGGCTTCACAAGTGGCAGGGGGCTCAATGTATCCGATGGTCTGGGCGTCAGAAAAGGCAGCCCTTGCACGGGAGCGGCGTGGACAGGTCAAGCGCTTGATTAGCGAGTGGATGGAAAATCAATAACTACCTAAAATCGTAGCAAATGAACGGCAACGTTCGCGATCAGATACGCTTCGCGGTCACCTTCGTTCCGTCGACTGCGACGACATATAATATCCCATCAGCTTCGATATGGTAGACGTGCTTCACCATGCTCAGGTTCAACGTGGGCATCGGGTCTTCAATTTCTTGCGGAGCGACCAAGTCGGCGTCGTCGTATCGGTAGCCGGGTGTGTATCCGTGGAGGACCACCTGCTTGGGGATACCACCCATGTCTTCGAAGACCGCGTCCATCGCCAACACGGCTGCACCGTTCCGGTTCAAAACAACCGTTCGGCTGAAGAAGGGTCGAATTTTCCCGAGTAGGGTTCGCCAAGCTTCGATGTTGTCAACGATAGGCTTGCCGGAAAAGAAGATAGCCATCAGCCAAGGAATGAGCGGAACAATATTCGACGTTATGGCCGTGACAAAGGCGGGCAAGTCCGCGCCGGGACCGATATTCGCTTCTTCGAATTCTTCGTCGAATTCGGCACGGATGCGATCTAGGAAGATTTCGCTGGCTGCTTCTGTTGCCGCCCATTCGTCGGCGTAGTCGTCCCAATTCACGTATTCATCAATGCGGTCGTAGCTTTCGTCGACCACGAAAATCAGAATTTCCTCGGGCCCTTCCTCTCGCTGACGGGATACAGGGGGAGGTTCGCTGGGCTGCAGCCCAAGTAATTTTCGGATGCTTTCAATGAAGTCCATGCCAATATCCTCTAATGCAATCTAACTTGCAGCCACGGTATCACTTCATGCGTTCAGTGACTTGCGGTTATTGCGAAAGGCTGCTTGCCGTCCTGCACCTTGGTCCTCTTGCCACTGCAGCAAATGTCTGGAATCCGCCCTCCGTGTCGAGGGTTCCGGTCCGAGTTGGCACCCTCCCGACCGTCTGTAAAGGGGCAGGGACTCGTCGCCTGCGCCTCGAGGAGGCGACGTCTATGACAGCGATTGAAAGGCGCTCCTAGCGGTCATGCGACAATTCGTCGGCCCACCAGAGAAAGCTACTCCCAAACTGCGGCAATAAGCTCAACCCGTGCATTTGATGCCGCACTCGATCTGATCCCGCTCATCTACCCTGACTTCCACCTAGAACGAAGGCGGCCCAAGCACCCACCATCTCGCGCTGATTTTCCAGCATATCCAAACGCTGGTAAGATCGGAAAAGCTATACAGAGTGATTTCCACGACGTCCCTTTATCCTCAAGTCGGACCCTTGCCGCCTGATACTTCTGCAGGCAAAAGAGCCTTTCAACCTGTGGAGCCGTGGGATTGGTCAAGGAAATGCGCAGGCGGGTCGATCTTCTGACGGGCATCTTGCTGGTCGGGATCACATGTCTTGTGATCTTTCACGAATGGCATGTCGCGGAATGGATGGCACCGGTGAAGCCGGTGCTTGTGGTGTTGACCATCACCATTCTCGCAGCGCAGGTGCGTCTTGCACGCAAGGCGTTTGTCGCGGTTGCCCTCGGCCTGACGCTGGCGCTGGCCCTCAGCGCGCCTGGCTGGCAGGAGGCGGTTCTGGATGGACTGCGCTCAGCGGCGTTCATCGCGGCGTTCTTCTCGGCGCTGTCGACCTTGCGCAATGTCGCGCAAACCTCGCCTGCTGTGCAGGCGGCGGGCCGATTTCTTTCCGGTCAGCGGCCCGGACGGCGCTATCTGGCGCTGACCCTCGGTGGACAAGGCTTCGCGTTGCTGCTCAATTATGGTGCGATCCAGCTGTTGGGCGCTCTGGCGCTGGCGAATGCTGGTTCCGAGCCTAATGCCGAGGTGCGCGGCCACCGAATTCGTCGAATGCTTCTGGCGATTCAGCGGGCCTTTGTATCGACCCTCCCCTGGTCGCCCCTGTCCTTTGCCATGGCGATTTCGGTGAGTGTCGTTCCTGGCACGAGTTGGGCACAGGCGATGGTGCCAGGGCTCATCTCCTCGGTGCTTCTGGCCGGGGTTGGCTGGGGACTGGACACCGCGTTCAAGCCAAGGCTGAGCGTGACACCACAACGCCAGGAGCCAGAGGGCTCTTGGGCCCTCATGTTGCCGCTGCTGGCGTTACTAGGGGTTCTTGTGATCAGTGTGATCATCCTGTCTGCGATTACGGACGTGCGGATCGTTGGGCTGGTCGTTGTCATTGTGCCGGGGATCGCACTGGTGTGGATGATCATCCAGCATTGGGCGCACGCACCTGGTCGATCGGTGGTGCGGCGGGTCGGCGATTACGTGTTCAAGGAACTGCCGGGATATCGTGGAGAACTTACGCTGCTGATGATGGCAGGGTATATTGGCACTGTGGGGTCAGCCTTGTTGGGGCCGTTGATGCAACGCGCGGGGCTCGATCTATCGGTGCTTCCGCCCTGGGTGATCCTCGTGGCCTTTGTCTGGATCATCCCGCTGGCGGGGCAGCTCGGGATGAACCCGATTCTTGCGGTGACTCTGATCGCGCCGCTCATTCCTGGCGCCGACAGTTTGGGCGTCACGCCGACGGCCATCGTCGTGGCATTGGTCGCCGGCTGGGCGCTGAGCGGGGCCAGTTCGCCCTTCACCGCGACGACGCTACTGATCGGGTCTTTCGCCGGCATCAGCGCGCTGCGTGTCGGATGGGTGTGGAACGGCGTCTACACCCTGCTCTGCGGTGCGGTCCTGTCGATCTGGGTGCTGCTTTACGCCTTCGTGCTGTGACGATCCAACCCGGCGTCATTGGTCAGGCGAGATGGGCAGACGATAGACATGGGGACGCAGCCCGGATTTATGAGCTATGCCGGGTCATGCAGGTGTGTCACCGCGGTTCGACCGTGTTGTCGGCGTTGTGAGACAGCCAGTCGAGGGTATAGCATCCCAAAGTGGATGACTCTGCTGACCCAGCTGCGTGTTCGTCCGATCAAGGAGAACCATTGTGAAACCTATGACGCCCCTCGCGGCTCTTCTCCTGCTCACCAGCCCGGCATTTGCCGAAACGTGGCGGTGCGAGGTGCCCTATGACGAAGTCAACGGTGGCGGCCGTGTCACCATCGAGGACGACCGACTGGTCTTCGTGTCTAACTGGCCACATCGTGACCCCGAAATTCTGAAATGCACCAAGAACGGTCTGACAAGTGAATGCATGTCGGCGGATCTTGCCGCGAATAGGAATGGCGGCGCGTCCGTATTCGCGAAGCTCTTTTCCATCGTCTGGCAAAAGGACGGTGGCCCTCCGACGACGATCACAACACGGCAGCTTTCCGCGATCTTCCACGCTCATGAAAACGGCTATGCGATGGCCGAGGCATTTCCCTCCATCGGATACCGGTTTCCCGTGACCGACTGCCAGGCAGACTGACCGGATGAAGGAAGGCAGACTGGTTCTGACTGGAGTGCCCCCACTGAAGTGATCCACCAACTGGGATAGTGTTGTCCCATTTCAGGAGGACCAAGAGATGGCAGAAAAGCGAGACAAACCCGAAGATATTGTGCTGAAGCTGCGGCAGGTTGAAGTGCTGCAAGGCCGCAGCGCACGCTGGTGTTGCGGTGTGGTCGCTGATCGATATGGTCAGTCCACAGAGGTATAGGAGAAGCCTACCAAACCGCGTGGCCGGATGGTGCCTGACACGGTGTGCGGCACCGAGGTCGGTCTGGTCGGACCCTAATAGCCAGTCGTCGCGCTCCGCGCTATCCAGGATCACCTGCATTCAATCATGGACGTGCATGACAGTGCCATTCAGGTCGTGCGTGAGGGCTTTGCGACTTGGATCTGTCGCAATGACTGGGGGCAGGCGTGACCTTGCCGCGTTGCGCGCTACGTATCCGGGTTCAATATCAGGCGACACAGCCGCAGCTCAGCATTGGGGTTGACCGGCAGCGCGCCTCGGACCTGCGCGTGCCGATGTCCACGCTGTCGGGCACGCTACGGGCGCTTGTCGACGAGGACGAGGTGGCTGAATTGACCATCGACGACGAGGCGGTGCCGATCCTTCTACAATCCGCCCAAGGGGTCGTGCGCGACCCGGTTGATCTGATGAACCTCAACATCCGCTCGGACGCAGGCGACCTGGTGCCGTTGAGCCGGATCGTCACTCTCAACGAGCGCGGCGTTGCGGCGGAGCTTGACCGGCATGAGCAGCGTCGCGCCATCGAGATCGACGCCTCGGTGTCGCCGGAGGTGACGCTGCGCGAGGTGATCGACGAGGTGCGCGCGATGGGGCAGGAGCGGCTGCCGCCGGGCATCGGTCTCATCTTTCTGGGCGAGGCAGCGTCGCTTGATGAGACTTCCTCGGCGCTGGCGGCGACCTATGTGATTGCGCTTCTGGTGGTGTTCCTCGTGCTGCTTGCGCAGTTCGAGAGTCTCACGAGCGCTCTGGTGGTGATGACGACGGTGCCCTTTGGTGTCTGTGCGGCGATCTATGCGCTGCTGCTCACCGGCACGACGATCAATATCTACAGTCAGATCGGGGTGCTGATGCTGATCGGGGTGATGGCCAAGAATGGTATCCTGTTGGTCGAGTTCGCCAACCAGCTGCGCGACGAGGGGCGCGAGGTGATGGATGCGGTCTACGAGGCCGCGCTCGCACGGCTGCGCCCGATCGCGATGACGCTCATCTGCACGGTGATGTCGGGCCTACCGCTGATCCTTGGGGCCGGTCCGGGGGCCGAGGCGCGCGCTGCGATCGGCTGGGTGATCGTGGGCGGTCTGGGCATGGCAGCTGTGTTCACCCTGTTCCTGACACCTGCCGCCTATGCGCTGATGAGCGGGCTGACAAGGTCGCGTGCCTCCTCGTCCAAGGCGCTCGACCGGGAATTGCGTGACAGCGGTGCCTGACCGCGCGCCGATCTTGTTGATCAAAGGTTTTCCGGACATGACCGACAACATCCATCCTAGATGCGCCAGAGCGCATCTAAGGCTCGATCAGCGCCTCTCCTTCATCCTGGATCCCAAACCGCGCGACCGGATGGTGCCTCACACGGTAGGCGGCACCGAGGTCGGTCTGGTCGGACCCTGACAGCCAGTCGTCGCACTCTGCACTGTCGAGAATCACCGGCATGCGGTCATGGATCGGCGTGACAGTGTCATTTGCCGCGCGCGTGAGGATCGCGCAGGTGCGCAGATCGTTCCAGACGGACAGGAGACCTGCAAACCACAGCGTCTCCTCGTTGGCGGTGCTGGAGAAGAAATGCGGCTGCTTGGGGCTTTTCGTGCCTGTCCACTCGTAATAGCCGCCAGCGGGGATCAGGCAGCGACCATATCGCCATGCCCCGCGAAAACTTGGCTTGGTCGCGGCCTCCTCGATCCGCGCATTGATCGTGCTGGCGCGCCAGTCCTTCAGATCACCCTTGTGCCAGCTCGGGATCAGGCCCCATCGTGCGCAGGTCAGTTCCTCTCCCAGAAGCACATAGATCTCCTGTGTCGGCTTGATGTTGAACCGCCGCGGAAAGGGCGTGATCTTGATCTCGGCGAACTCGAATTCGGTGCCGCGCAGGTTGGGGTCTATGAAGCGTCCACACATGGGTGGACTGTGGCAGGCCTCGTGCTGATTCTACAAGTTGCAGTGATGGGGGCGGGACACGCAGTGATGGGGTAGGAACAGGTTGTGGTGCCTTGGTTGGACCGACCTTCTTGACGCTACGTCATCTAGTCCGCTTTTAGGCAGGTTACACGGTTACAAAGCTGACCATAACCTATTGTTTTTATTATCAACAGGTCGTTGTCCAGCCTCTCACCCTAACTCCCCCCGCGACCGCCATGATCGGCGTTTGAAATCTCGCTCAGATGTGCGTCCGACGGTCCTTGATTTCGACGGCCACAGGATCACCACCCGACGACCCGGTCTTCCACAGCGAGAACGCTACCCCGATGCCAAGAATGGCAAAGGTGATGCCCAGCGACCATGCGGGCGGAAACTTCTCCCAGCCCATCGCCTCCGCGACAAAGATCTTGGACCCGATAAACACCAACAGAACCGACAGCGCGTATTTCAGATAGGCAAAGCGGTGCAGGATCGCCGCCAGGGCAAAGTAGAGCGCACGCAGGCCAAGAATCGCAAAGATGTTCGAGGTATAGACGATGTAGGGGTCCGTTGTGATGGTAAAGACCGCCGGAACCGAGTCGACCGC
>LADL02001260.1_pt1 | contig 26473 bp, 34 predicted proteins | sample 619721 | NCBI WGS metagenome assembly LADL02 (sample SAMN03397408, study PRJNA257561) | rock porewater metagenome | biome: terrestrial; feature: Opalinus Clay rock; material: porewater; isolation source: Opalinus Clay rock porewater BRC-3 borehole | place: Switzerland: Mt Terri URL, St-Ursanne ...
GCGGCGCGGGCGTGGTGCGCGGCCCGATCAGGGAACAGCCGCCGAGGGCTGCAAGCACAAGGGAAAAACGCAAGATGCCGGACATGCGACCGAGGTTAGCGCCGCGCCTTCCCCCCCGCAACCGGCAAGATGGCCGCGCGCACACCCCCCTTGCCGTGGCGCGGGGGCGGGAATAGGTTTGTCCCATGACAGTCGCCCCGCTCATCGACCCGTTTAAGCGCGCCATCTCCTACTTGCGCGTCTCCGTCACCGACCGCTGCGATTTCCGCTGCGTCTATTGCATGTCGGAGAACATGACCTTTCTGCCGAAGAAAGAGCTTCTGACGCTGGAGGAGCTTGACCGCATGTGTTCCACCTTTATCGGGTTAGGGGTGGAGAAACTGCGCGTCACCGGCGGAGAGCCGCTGGTGCGCAAGGGGATCATGACGTTTTTCAACGCCATGACCCGGCACCTGGAGGCGGGCCGCCTCAAGGAACTGACGCTGACCACCAACGGCTCTCAGCTTGAGCGGTTCGCGGGCGATCTTCATGCGGCGGGGGTGCGGCGGGTGAATGTCTCGCTCGACACGCTCGACGAGGCGAAATTCGCCGAGATCACCCGCTGGGGGCGGCTGGCCCAGGTCATGCGCGGCATCGACGCGGCACAGGCGGCGGGGTTGCGCGTCAAGATCAATACCGTGGCGCTCAGGGGGTTCAACGAGGATGAACTGTTCGCGCTCGTCGAATGGTGCAAGAGCCGCGACATGGACCTGACCTTCATCGAGGTCATGCCGATGGGCGATATCGGCAACGAGGACCGGCTGGGCCAATACTGGAAGCTGAACGATCTGCGCGCGCGGCTGGCGGAGCAATTTACGCTGACCGATCTGGCCGAGCACACGGGCGGGCCGGCGCGCTATGTGCGGCTGGAGGAGACCGGGCAAAGGATCGGATTCATCACGCCGCTTACGCATAATTTCTGCGAAAGCTGCAACCGCGTGCGGCTGACCTGCACCGGCGAATTGTTCATGTGTCTGGGGCAAGAGGACATGGCCGACCTGCGCGCGCCCCTGCGCAACCATCCCCGCGACGTCGCGCCGCTTGAGGCCGCGGTCCGGGCGGCGATCGCGCGCAAGCCCAAGGGCCACGATTTCGACTATTCCCGCCAGGGCGTCGATGGCCGCGTGTCGCGCCACATGAGCCATACCGGCGGCTGAGACGGCCCCGGCGGCGCGCCTCACAAAACCCGACCAGGGCAACGGGTCCACGATCAACCGCATGAAGTCCGCCTCAGTTGGCAACATTGCCCAGCGAGCTGCCGAAGCCGACCATCGAACCCATGAGCGCCAGAATGGTCTGCACCCGCGTGATCGGAGACTCGGTCGCAAGGATCGTATCGCCCGGGTTGATCGGAAAGACGCGCGAGGCAAAGAGGCCATCGGCATCGGTCAGATCAATCGTGAAAACGACCTGCGGCAAGGCCGGACCGGGCCGGGCATTGAGCGCCGAGGGCGGGTAATCGCGCAGCACCAGGATCCCCTTGGGATCGGCGCGCGACGCGCTAAGCCCGCCCATTTCCGAGAGCGCCTCCATCGCGGTCATGGTTTCCTTGCTGAAGGCGACGATCTTCTGCTGCCCGGAAGCGCCGAGCACGTTGAAGGTCCGGTCGTCCTCGACCACAAGGATCTGATCGCCACCGCGCACCAGCACATTGCGCGACGGATCGCGCATCAGTTCCTCGGCGCGCACCTCGTAGCGCTGGCCATCGCGTTGCAGAACGACCAGAGGATGACCAAGCGATGTGTTGATCCCGCCCGCCTCGGCCAGAATGCTCAGGATTCGCGTGTTGCGGCTTTCGAGCGGATAGCGCCCCGGCGCGCCCACACCCGCCGCCAGATCGACCGAATTGTTGCGCCCCTGCACGACCGACAACTGAACCTGCGCCGTCGGGGCGATGTCGCCGAGGGCCGCCTGAAGCCGCGCGCGCGCCGCGTCCGGCGTCATTCCGCTGACCGGCACATCCCCGACATAGGGCACGAAAATGGATCCGTCAGAACTCACGGTCACCTGGGGCACTGCCGTGAGGCTCGAATCGGACGCGGCCAGAAGCGAATTTTCCTGCGAATCCCAGATCGCCAGTCCGAGCCGGTCACCGCTGCGGATCACCGCCGAGTCCGGGCCGCGCCCGGCCTGCGGCCAGTGATAGCTGCCGCTCCAACCCGTCGCCGGCCAACGCGCCAGATCGTTGACCCGAAAGCGGGTGACCTCGACCACCTGAAACGGCAGATCGGCGTCGTTGCTGGCCTTGAGAACCTCGCTCTGGAGGGCGGCGCCGCGCGGCAGCGAACACCCGACAAGAAGCGCCCCCAACAGGCACGCAACGAGAATGCGTAAAAGTGACAGCAACCCTGATCCCCTGCCCTTGCTCGAGCGTTTTCAAGCCAAGCTAGTAGCGCGGGACAGGCTGGCAGGACAATCAAAAACTTGGCTGGCAAAATCCTGGCCGGCAAAATCCTGGCGGAAAACCGTTGCCGAGCGGCTGGCCTGCCTGACAAATGCCCGCGCTTACGGGCTGCGAAAGCATGGTGTAACGGAACGGGCCGAGCACGGCGCTGACGGGTTCCAGATCATGTCATTCCTCGCACACAAGAGCACACGCGAGGCGCTGACCTGCATCCGCGCCACAAGTCGCAAGAGGATGGTTGAGCCCGAAATGGCCCCCGTTGATGCAGCGGATTTGTCCAACCTTTCGGATCGGCTGTGCGAGATATCCCATCAATTTACTGAAAGGAAATGGAAATAGTGAGACATTGGTGACCCCGGCAGGACACAAAGACTGCCCATGTACAGGGGAGGCAAGCGGCGTGATGCGTGATTTTTCGGAAATGGCAATTCACCTGGATCAGCATCGGGCCGAGTTTCCCCGTGATCGGGGGGACCGCCTGCCAACGGAATTTGTCTGGCGTGACCCGGCCAGCATTCCCCCGCGCCCGTGGGTCTATGGGCGTCACCTGATCCGCAAACAAGTATCGGTGACGGTTGCCCGAGGACATGCAGGCGCGCATCACGATCCGGCGGCAACCTCGTTTTGAGATACAATTCGATGATGAAAACGGGCCCCATATTCTGCGGGCTATCTCTGCCGATGGCAAATCGGCGCTTGGGTCCAGTCCGACCCTCGCAATCCTTGATGAGCGTGGTCACTGGCCGCTCGCTCAGGGCGACGAGTTGGAAGCGGCGTTGCTCACCGGCCTGTCGAAGCGTGACGGGCGCGCGCTGATCATCTCGACCAGTGCGAGCAATGATCAACACCCGTTTTCGCTCTGGCTGGATAGGAACGGTCCCGGCACCTTTCGGCAAGAACACCGGCCCGAACCCGGCTTGCCTGCCGATGATGTCGATAGCCTGATCGTCGCGAACCCCGGCACTAAATACGGGATCGGCCCAAGCCTTGACCGGCTCAAAGCCGATGCGGCGCTTGCTCTGGAACGGGGCGGATCGGCGCTGTCGCGGTTCCGGCTCTTGGCGCGCAATGAGCGGGTGCAAGAGGATAACCGGGATATTCTGATCGGTCTCGACGATTGGCTCAAATGCGAGGTGGACGTGCTATTGCCCAAGCGCGGGCCGGTGGTGATCGGTCTCGACCTGGGCGGCTCTGCATCAATGTCGGCGGCGTCGTATTTCTGGCCGGAATCCGGTCGTCTCGAAACCTATGGCACCTTCCCCGGCCAGCCGGGGCTTGATGCGCGCGGTCAGCGGGGTGGGCTGACAGGTAGACGAACTCGCGATTGGGTCGAAGCGAGACGCCCAGTTGTTCCACCCCAGCGAATATCCAGTAACATTGTGCTGGATGTGCGCCTTCAGCGACCGGCGCGCGACTATGTCTCGCGCCAGCTCAGCGTCCTCCCGCTTGCGAGCGGCGATGGCATTAGCTGGATCGATCCCGCGGGCTATCTAGTCGCGTACTGCGATCGCCCGGCCCATTGGGACGACCAATCGTCCCGCTTCCGGTTCGAGCTTTCAGTGAATCGACGGCAAGTAACTGGAGAGCCTTACTTGCCACACCGAGCCGAGCCATAGAAAAAACGCTATTGAAAGAACGGCCATTGCGTAGGGTTGTGGCCTTAGCTGTTGTGGCAGTCACCCTTGCATAGTGAGAATAATAGTTTATGAGCTATATAGCTAATATATAGCCTTCGAGCTATATTGACTGAATATCGCCGATAAGCTATCAGACCTGCATGACAGATTCCGCAGCATACCCCATTCGAAGCCTGCGCCAAGCTGGCGCCTTCCTCCGCGCTCGAAGAGCCATGCAGAAGATAAGCCAGAAGCAGTTGGGCGAGATGACGGGCACCGCCCAATCCACCATTTCCGACATCGAAAACGGTGTCGTGTCCGTCAGTCTCGATGTCTATCTTCGCCTCTTCGAAGCCCTCGGTGCGGAACTGTCCGCGACGGATCGTCTTGCCGACCCGGGGCAGCGCTAAGATGGCACGCATTGCCCGCACGGGTCAGCGAAGCCACCGGACTCCTGCGTGACGATTGCGATCTGAAGGCTTCCGTCCTGACAATCCGGGACACCAAGTTCCACAAGTGTCGGCTGGTGCCGGTCGGAATGCCGCTTGCGACGGTGCTGGCTACGCACCAAGCGCAGCCAGCGGGACAGCGGTTTGCGCCGGATGGTGCCGCATACCTGCTGTCGAACAGGGATGGGACGCGGTTGGCAAGCAGCACGGTTCATACTGCGTTCGACCGGCTTCGCCGCGCCGCAGATGTACGAGGCAGCGCGGGTGGTCGATCGGCACCCCGCATGCATGACCTCCGGCACAGCTTCGCGGTTCACAGACTGACCGCATGGTATCGGGACGGCGCAGACGTGCAGCGCTTACTGCCCGTGCTGTCCACCTATCTCGGCCATTCCGATCTGGAAGGCACCAAAGTCTACCTGACGATGACCCCTGAGCTCTTGAACCAAGCGTCGATGCGTTTTGCGCGCCTTGTCCATGGAGGCGAGGATGCCCGAGCATGAACTCCTTGGGCCTTGGCTTCGGCGCTTCCTGACCGAGTACATCGTCACCGAGCGCAACCTGGCCAGAAACACCCGGTCCAGCTATCGCGATACTTTCCGACTGCTCCTGCCATTTGCCAGCCAAAAGGTGCGCAGACCCGTCGACCGTTTGATGGTGCGCGATCTGGCGTCATCGCTGGTTCTGAAGTTCCTCGCTCATGTCGAGGACGACCGCGGATGTTCGGTGCGGACCCGAAATCAGCGTCTAGCTGGCATCAAGGCCTTTGCGCGCTTTGTGGGTAGCAGGGACCCGGCGCATGTTGAGTGGTATGGGCATATCCGCGCCATATCTTCGAAAAAGTCCATGCAGCCATCGGTTGGGTGGCTGACGCGGCCGGAAATGGAGGCGATGCTTGCGGTGCCGGACAAGAAGACGGCGCGGGGGCGGCATGAATATGCGCTCTTGCTCTTCCTCTACAACACGGGCGCGCGCGTGCACCCAAAGTGCTGGCATCGGGATGAGGGCCAGACCCGCAGCATCCCCAGGCCGACGCTGATCGCCGCGGTCACCGATGGGGCAGGGGCCTTGCAGGGTGTGCATCGCACCTGGCTGGCACCTGACGGACAGGGAAAGGCGGTAGTCAAAACGCAGCGGCGGGCCATGGGTCACCTACTTGGCAATGCCGTCAGGCTGCCATGAACGCCCACCTCGCCGAGATCTCCCGCACCGTCGCCGAGGGCGCACATGCCGTTCTCGTGATCGACGGTGCCGGATGGCATGGTGCCAAGGCTCTGAAGGTGCCCGACAACATCACTCTGCTGCCGCTCCCGCCATACGCCCCGGAGCTCAACCCTATCGAGAACGTCTGGGCCTGCCTCCGCGCCAACCGCCTCGCCATTTCCGTGTTCGAAACCTACGAGGACATCGTGGAACGATGCTGCGACGCCTGGAACTTCTTCGCCAACGACATCGCCACCGTGCGCTCGATTACCACCCGAGAATACGCCAAAGCGGTCAAAGGCTAAGGCCGATGGTATTCAACGATCACCGCCTGATCTGGGGCAAGCTCGATCAGGTCCGGACGAAATATCCCGACATGGTCCTCTTGCATGGTGGCAGCCCGAAGGGCGCAGAGCTCATCGCCGCCAAATGGGCCGAGGCCCGGGGCGTGACGCAGGTGGCCTTCAAGCCCGATTGGACCAAGCATGCCAAAGCCGCCCCCTTCAAGCGCGACGACGCCATGCTGGACGTGCTGCCCGTGGGTGTTCTAGTCTTCCCGGGTACTGGCATCCAGGAGAACCTTTCCGACAAGGCCAAGAAGCTGGGCATCCCGGTCATGAAGTTCGGGAAGGGGGCGTGAGCCCCCTATATTTCTTCATTGGTATACGTGAATTGCGAAGCAGGTTTGGTTTTAGCTCAAGCACGATGCCGAAAAATCGGCCAACAATCTCCCATGTGCGATGGCAGAACGCTGCAAGTCGCCTTTCTTGGGGCAAGGTAACCGACTGCTTTTTGACTCGGTCAATCTGTGGGGCTGGCGGCTCGAACCTTAACCAGATGTTGTCAATTTGTTCTTGATACTTGACGGGGATTTTGTTCTAAGTCGATGAAAAGCCCTGCAGGAGGAGCATCATGTCGAGCAAACAGCCTGCCAAGCCCTTATCACGAAAATCGGTGGAGCTCTTCGCGGGTGCGGGCGGACTTGGGATAGGACTCGCGCAGGCGGGTTTCGTTCCGCAAATGGTTGTCGAGTACAACAAATGGTGCTGCGATACGCGTGATCACGTTCCCTCGAAAGTGCTCTTGGATCGCCCGCTACCGGTCAATGTTCACGTCGTGGAGATTTGCGGGGAATGCAACAATGGATTTTCAGCTAACGAGGAATACTTCGCGGCCTTTCTCGGCGCCACCATGTCCGGAAGCGTCGAACCCGTTCCTGAAATGTTTGAGAGCGCTCGCCGCGCACTTTTTGGAAATTCGAAACTGGTGACCGAGATCAGTCGCTCCGCCGAAACTTACGTGGATGAAGATGGGGTCCAGCGGCTCATTTGGCGTCCCGAACTTGAACGGATCGAAAAGGTGGTTGTGAAAAATGCTCGCGGTCACGCCCACTACGAACTGGGACAGCCTTGCTTCGGTCAGCCTGAACAGGTTCTTCTTCAGCCGCTAATCACGGCACCTGAGGAATGGATCGCGGAATTTCTGCTCGTCGATCATGGCAATGCCTGGCCGGAGATCGGCAGCCGATTGCTTCAGCGGCTTTACTCCGGAGAAGACTTGGCGGCCGGGTGGATCATTGTGCAACCTGGTGTCTATGTTTTTACAGTTTTTGAGAACGATGGCATCGTCGTGCGCAGCATAATTTGGGAGTATCTCTTGACCGAGGTTCGATGGTCGTGACGCTCCGGATGTGACATTAATTTACATAAAAAGCATTATGCGCCTTTTTTGGATGTATGCGGCACATTTAACCAATACCGCGTATGCCGCCGCTCCCCGGTCCGGTTCAGCGCGCCCATCTCCACCAGGTCCTGCAGATCCCGGGTCGTGGTCGCGCGCGATGTGCTGGTGATGGCGATGTAATTCTCGGCGCTGAGCCCGCCCTTGAACCCCTTGGGCCCCTCACGGAACATGCGCTCGATCACCTTGGCCTGCCGGTCGTTCAGCCGATCGCGGAACTGGTCGTAGAACTTCGCCTTGGCGATGAAGAAGGCAACTCGCGTCAGTGTGACCTGCTGCGCGTTCAACACCGTCTCGCCGAACCACAGAAGCCACGCGGTCACATCCAGCGTCTTCTGGTGGGCTTCGAGCTGGTCGTAGTACCCCTTCCGATCCTGTTCGATCGTATAGGCCAGTGCGATCAGGCTCGGCTGGCCGATATTCTGCGCGAGGGACTTTTCAGCCAGAGCGCGGCCCAAGCGGCCATTGCCGTCTTCGAACGGATGGATACTCTCGAACCACAGATGCCCAAGTGCCGCGCGCGTCAGCGCGGGCAGTGGCGTGGACCCCTCTGGCGCCGTGCGGTTGAACCAATCGACGAACACGTCCATTTCGCCTTGGACTTGCGCCGATGGCGGCGCTTCGAAATGCACCGTTGGCCGGTCGATGCGACCGGACACGATCTGCATTGCGTCGTCATGCCGACGGTAGGCACCTATCGTCTCGAGGCCACGGTCATGGGACAGGAGCATCCCATGCCAGCGTGAGAGAGTGTCGTGGGTCAGAGGTGCGGCGTAGTTCGAATAGACGTCGACCATCATTTCGGCGATGCCCTGCTCGCGGGGCTTTGATGGTGCGCCGTCTGTCGTCAGTCCGAACTGCCGCCGCAACGAGGACTGGACGCTGGAGCGATCAAGGACTTCGCCCTCAATGGCGCTTGTGCGCATCGCCTCCTCGCTCAGAAGCTCGATGCGCATCCGGTCGCGCTCCTCGCCTGTTACATGGCGGACTGCGCCAAGGATTTCGCCGGAGGACAGCAGAAAGCGCCGTTCGAGAGGCTCGATCGCAGCGCGGTCATAGCGGAAGTTCGGCCAGTCGGGTTGTGTCCAGTTCCAGCGCATGAGCTATAGAATCCCTTTCTATAACTCACTATGTGGCAATTAGATGATTTATGGAAGTGGGTTCTATGCACCACCAACGAGTCCAAAGGTTGGACACATCTCCATGTAACGGCCCGGATCGGCCGTACTGTATCCGATCGGACAGGTGTCAGGCGGCGTCGCTTATTGGTTCGTAGCGAACCTCGGCCATAGCATCGTCCAGCCACGCGGGCTGCAAATCGCCATTGTTCCATTGGTAGAGGAAACCCACCAGATTGTCGGTCTTCTTGCGGAGGATGCGCATGATCGGTTTGCCGGTGAGGCGGGGTTGTGGGGTCATGATGCGCTCCTTTAGCTCAGACCTCAGAACTGATGAACTTGGAGGCCTCAAAATCAATGTGATCGTCTTAGAAGTGGGTGTCTTCAACCGCAAGACGAGGGATTTTCGGTAGGCAAAAATCCACCGTTGAAAATGCAAGTTGTCTTTAAGGTCAGGTTCTTGGCGCGCTCGGTACCTCTTGTGGCACTGCAGCACGCTCGGCGATCTCGTCGAGGATGACGTCGATCTCCGCCCAGACGCGCGGCTCGATCTGGCCGCGGATCAAGGCCCACTTGCTGAGCACATCGAGGGGGTCATGGGTGTGCAGGATGGAAGTCAGCGCATTGGCATCGACGGCCAGTGAAGTGCGCGCGCGCCATTCGGTGATCCGCGTTCTCTGCTCTTCGGATGGTGGGACGAACTCTGGCCCCAGCTGCCAGGTCTTCACGGCACGGCGCAGAGCGGCCCGGATGACATGGGCGGGGTCTACGCCGCAGTCGATGAGGGCTTCTTCGTGCCGTTCCAGCGCGTTCACCCGGGCTGCAGCCGGGTTGTTATCATCGGGCGCATAGAGGCTCGCCGCCGCACTTTCGACGTCGTCAACCGCCCCCTGCCCCGCCTCGAGCCCCGCAACGGTTCCCGCGACATCACCGGACCCGAGCGACATGGCACCCATCAGCCCTTCGAGGGAGGCGAGTTGCTGGCGCTCGATCTCGGCCAGCTCCTCCTCACGGGTCAGCCGGTCCTGTTGCAGCGCCAGGTCACGATCGGTCTGCTCGAGGATCGCCTGCCGCTCTGCGAAGAGGCGCAGGTCGAAAGTCGGCACGCCATGGGCGACCGCTGGCCCCGCCGTGGGACCTGCCAGCGCAAGGCTGACCATCGAGAGGGGAAGCCAGGTCCGCATGCGCTTAGCCGCCCGCCCCCAACATCACAAAATCGCACGCCGTGTCACGGCGCGTGTTCCCGTAGCGTCCGCTCCGCGATTTCGATCCCTCTGGACGAGAGAACTTCAACCCATTGAGCAGGTGTCATTCCGCTATCAAGAATCTCGGAACCACAGGACGGCAACTGATGACGCGTCATCTTGTGTCACCTATGATTGGCGCTTGCCGGTCTCTGCGGCAGAGCCGGAGGACTGAAAGAGCTTTTCCATTTGCTCGGAGGTCAGAAGCATCAGTCTTCCGATCTGATGAAACTCACCAATTTCGCGTGCTCTCGTCCGGATCAATCTTGGGGAGACATGCACACCATGACTTTTGAGAGCTTTGCTCCAAGCCTCAGGGGTTTGACCTTCAGATAGAAAATTCGACATCTTTTCCTCGTACACCTACAAGTTTCTGCAAACATTCCACGGCTTTGAGGTATTGTCGATAAGTTCTTGCAAATGCCGTAGAAGCCGGTAATTTCGTTCCGAATCGCTCAGGAGGAGTTATGTCCAAACTCAGAATTTTGCCGCCAGACACGAGAACACCGGAAGATCTGCTCCGGGGTGAGCGCGAAGAGAATGAGCGTATTGCTGGGGAGGCAATGCAAAAACGATTCGCTCCGGAAGGCGCAATACATGACAATCTGCGCAACTACAGAATCCGGCTAGGCTTCACAAAGCAGCAGATGGCTGAAATTCTGGAGGTGACCCCACGAACTTACTATGCCTATGAAGAGGGTCATCGAGCCGTGCCCACACCGGCCATTGCTCACCTAGCCATCCTGACCGGGGGAGATCTGAACGAGATCATCTTAGGCCGCCCCGCACCACGCAGCGGGCGAGCTGCACAAGTGGCGATTGACGAAGCCATAGTAGTTTTGAAGTTTCTGGCCGTGAAGTACCCCGACATGTCGATGGAAGACCGTTACAAGGTCGTCCGGCTTCACGCGCTTGAGGATCTCGGCGGCCTTCCTCGAATGCATCCAGATATTATCCGAGACTTTGTGAAAATCGTGACCCGTCACAAATTTCACCCCGAGGAACTCCCTGCGCCCCCGTTTCACGAAGACTACGGCGATGACCATGAAGGATGGGAGCGCGACATGGCTGAGTGGCAACGGATCGTGGATGAGGATTTGTCAGGCAACGAAAAGAACGAGTAACCTGAGCTAATAGGCTGCTCGCCAACAATAAGGGGCGGCTTCGCTACGGTAATCTGATTGGATTTTCCTGCTGCGCGAATGACTTCTGGTGGCCCCGCCGTCAAACTCGCGCGGCATCAAAAGTTTTAGCGTAAGGAGAAAACGCGCTTTACCCCAGCCTAGCCTGCCAGCAAGACAACCATAATCGCGCGATTGTAGTTTTCTGGTGGGGTGCTGCCTTCCGCTCGCGACAGTGCTGCCAAAGCCGTTCGTTTAAAGTGCGTAGAACGGCGGCCTTAAGGTCCGAAATTTGAGGGCTTAAGACATCCGCTCATTTTTTGTGTGACGGTTAATCCATCTGGTTATTGTAACGCGAAAAGACCTCAGCTAAGGTGCTTTTGTAAAGCAGGCGAGGAACCAGATGGCACGGCCAAAAGCACAGAAACCAAGAACCAAAGCAGCGAACATCCGCCTTACAGAGGAAGAGCGCACTGAGATTGAAGCGGTCGCCGCCGCGCAAGGGTTTAGCTCCCTCAGTGAATATTTTCGCGTTCTCCATACGCAATTTTCTAAGGAAAACGGGCTTTCCAATGGGAAGCAAAAGCTTACTACCCGCGACTTTCCTGCCAGTCATCTGCGCCAGTTTCTAGAGACCGATCACGGACAAATCCTTTGGGGCGACAGTCGTAGCTACCTCTTCAGCAAGGCTGAGGAAAACAGTGTCGATCTTATCATGACCTCACCGCCCTTCGGTTTGGTTCGCAAGAAGAGCTATGGTAATGAAGATGCGGATCGTTATTGCGACTGGTTCCGCCCCTTTGCCGAAGGCTTTCACCGCGTCCTGAAGGATACCGGCAGCCTCGTCATAGACATCGGAGGCGCATGGGTGCCAGGACAGCCGACGCGCAGCCTCTATCACTTCAAACTGCTAGTTATGCTTGTCGAAGAGTACGGCTTCCACTTGTGCCAAGAGCACTACTGGTTCAATCCGTCGAAGCTCCCAACACCTGCCGAATGGGTGAATGTGCGTCGCGTGCGCGTCAAAGACGCTGTGAACACCGTCTGGTGGCTCTCGAAGACGCCTTACCCCAAGGCCAACAACAAACGCGTTCTTCAGCCGTATTCCAAGTCGATGAAGCACCTGCTGAAGAACGGTTACAAAGCCAAGCTCCGCCCGTCAGGGCATGACATCTCAGACAAGTTCAACAAGGACAACGGCGGCTCCGTCCCCCCTAATCTGCTGGCCATCGCTAACACCGAGTCAAACGGGCGCTATCAGGATTACTGCCGCGCCGAGAACATCCCTATCCATCCCGCGCGCTTCCCCGCGCAACTCCCTGAATACTTCATCCGCTTCCTGACGGACCCCGGCGACCTTGTGGTCGATCCGTTTGGCGGTTCCTGTGTCACGGGCGTCGTCGCCGAGAACCTGAAGCGTCGCTGGACGTGCTGCGAACTGTCAGAGGAGTATCTCCTCGGTGCTCGCGCCCGTTTTGTGCCCGAGCTTCAGCCGCTTCCTAAGGATCGCGGCATCCCCTATGAAATCGCCTCGCCTTGTGCGCAGCCTGTTGAGGAGGAAGACGTGCCGCTCTTCGAGGATGGCGGCGCTCAGCGCCCCGCCTCGATGCGCGAGAAGGCAACTCCGAAATTCGCCGCCGAATAATCGGTGTTCCTCCTGCCTATCCTGCTAGGCAGGGGGAACAAGCAGCCTCTCTCGCACCCAAGCCTGAAGCCTCCCATCGGTGAGCCCTGCGAAATCCACCACGTGGGGCGCGGGCGCAGTTTCATCCAGGATGGCAGGGGCTTCGCGGCTCAAGGCAATGAGCGACGCTCGAACAAGTCCGGCTATCTCCGTTTCAGGGCGATAGCCGCGCGCATAGCGCACAATCTGCCCCGCCGCTTCACGGAAGCGGGCGCTTGCCGTATCTCCTGCCAGATACTTGACCTCGACGATTCCGACCACCTGACCGGCTTGCCGGTCGGCAATCACAAGGTCTGGGCGATCTGCCGTAAGCTGCATTCCGTAAGCTGCCAAAGCCCGTTCCAGACGCTCTTCGGACGGCTCCAAAGTGGGCGGGGTGAAAAACCCGCCGCCGCCCTGCCAGAAGATGTCATACCGCCCGCAAGAGATAATCGGCGCTCCCGATTTCTTGCCGAGCAGGGTAAGACTCATCGGCTCGCCAGTCTCTGCCGCGAGGGCTTACGGCCCGCCCTCGCAACGCACAAGCGAAGGCGCAACCTGGGCTTGGGGCCAGGATGGCTTCATCCCCGATCTCGACGGCCAGCCGCTGCATGAGATCACCACCGTCAGCCAGTTTGGGTCGCGCAAGACGATCCAGTATCGGCCCTGCTCAACCGGGTTCAGTGCCGATGCCGAGTATCGTTTCCGCCAGCACCGCGAAACGCCGATCATGCCGGGATGCGTTGCGCTTTTCCGTTTCAGCTACAGCGGCGGCGCGCAGCTCTCGACCGTCAGCTTTTCCCTGACCGATTTCGACCTGATCCGCCAGCATGTGGCCGAGGTGGATCGTCAGATCCTCGAAGCCTTGACCTCCGACGCGCCGGTCGCGCCCGCCGACATGGACCTGTGACGCCATGGCAAACGCTACAGCGGAAACCCAGACCTGCCCGTTCTGCTACACCGAACTGGACGCCCGCGCGACCGTCTGCGGCCAATGTGGCGCTGTCAAAGACCTCACCCCCGCATGGATGAGCCGCCTGAAGTTCTATGGCCTGAGTGTCGGGCTTATTCTGGTCGGGCTGTTCCTCGCCTTCGTGGACGGTAAGGGGATCAATTGGTGGGCAGTGCCTTTCGCTGTGATCGGAGCCGCCTTTCTGGTGATGGGGCGGAAAGTCGATCTCTCCAACCAGCTTTGGCACCGTAAGGAATGAGGAGGCCTCTATGGCTTGGTATGACACACCGGCGTGCAGGGAGCAGCGTCAGGAACTGGTCGCATTGGCAAAGTGCGACCGGTCCGAGGCTGAAGAGGCCCGCTTTAAGGAATTGATCGACCTCGTGAAGAAGTGCGATGCATACAACAAGGCCGCAGAGGATTTCGTAAACGGCGCGCCCTGAGCGGCAGGCCGCCGCGCAAGGACGAGCTATGACACATTGGTATACGGCAGACCCGCATTTCGGGCATGAGGCGATTTTGGCCCATGCAGGGCGGCCCTTCCGCAGCATCGACCACATGGACGCGACGCTGATCGAGCGGATGTGGAGCCGCGTCGGCCCAGAGGATGATCTTTGGATCGTTGGGGATTTCGCCTTTGGCCCGAAGGCCAAGGACGAGGACTGGCTGTTCCACCTCTTCGGCCATCTGCCCGGCGCGCGCAAACACCTGATCACCGGCAATCACGACCTCGCCCCGACGATTGCCCTGCCATGGGACAGTATCGCGCCTCTGGCCGAGGTGCCGGACCCCGAAGCTGAACACCCGGTCACGCTCTGCCACTACCCTATGATCACCTGGAACCACGCCCGCAAAGGCGCGCTGCATTTCTTCGGGCATGTTCACGGTAATTGGCGCGGATCATCCAATGCGGTGAATGTCGGCGTTGATGTCTGGGATTATGCCCCTGTCAAAGCCCGCGAAGCCGCCGCCCGCGTCCGTAGCCTGCCGCCCAACAGGCATTGGCAGGATGCTGAGCCACGGGCGAAAGCGAGGTAATCCAAATGTCCCGTTCTCACCGCAAAACCCCGATCATCGGAGTGACAAAGGCCCCGAGCGACAAGGCGTTCAAGATCACAGAACCCCAGCTAAAGCGACAACCATTCACCAAGAATTTCAGCAGCCGGTCGGCCTTGAACGCAAAGAAGCGTTCTGGACCCTGCGCTCGAAGATCGAGCGTTTCGTCGATTTCGATTTCGCGCAGTTTCTTGTCGCGAGGAAGGTAGAGCAGAACATGCTCATCGGCCGGCGTGCGATCAAACGCTTCCAGCACCTGCCTCCCGGTTGGCGCAGCATCGCTGAGCGAGCGTTTCTCATCGAAGCCATCACCGTGCCAAAGGCGGACACGATAGGTTTCGGCGTCGGGGATCTGCGCGTTTGGCTGCTCGCGCACCCAGTCTTCAATATCGACAGTGCCTTGCATGGCTACGTCTCCTACATCTGTGCGATGGCACCGTGCCAGCGTCTGATCATTATTTAATAGCTAAATAATAGCTAGTCAATAGCTGAAATGATAATGTTTTTGTTGACCTTTGCCCGCAAAAAGCGCATAAAGCACTTCGAAGGAGTGCCGAGATGTCCAAAAAAACCATGACACTGAACCTCACCGAGGCTGAGATGGCTGTGCTGGAGGATCTGTGCGACAAGAAGGATTTGAGTAAAACCGTTCTGCTCAGACAGGCGCTGCGGCTCTACCAACGCGTCGAAGAACGTCTTGAAAGAGGGGACAAGCTCTTCTTCGAAGACGAAGTGTCAAAAGAGAAGGCGGAGATCATGATGCTATGATCGCCACCACACCTTTTGCTGTGACGCCCGTCTGGCTGACAAACAGAAGCACCAAGGAAACCGTGGATGCGGAACTTTGGCACAGTATCGTCGACAAGAACCTTGCGGATTGGGAAGTCGAATGGATCCCTGATCTCCAGCGTCGGCTCAAGCTTCTGAACCAGCAGAAAGTCGAACGCCGGTTCTGGCCCCAAAGCAGGCACTGGGATTGGCGTGACAAGCTGCGCGAGATCGAGCGTCGCCTGGCCAATCTCTCCTTCGCCATTGTGGCCGAGGACATGACACAGGCCATGATGACGATAGATCTGACAAAGCGCGCCCGCATGCCGGGTCACGAAGGTCAGCATCTTGTCTACATCGACTTTTTGGAGGCCGCACCCTGGAACCGCAATGATGTCGCAGAAGAGCTTGCGCGGTTTGGCGGCTGCGGATCCATACTCATTAATGCGGCAATCCAGCAGAGCAGACAAGAAGGCTTCAAGGGCCGGATCGGTCTTCACTCGCTACCACAGGCAAACAGCTTCTATGCCAACGCTTGCGGAATGACTGACCTGGGACAAGACGCAACCTATGAAAACCTGCGCTACTTCGAGATGGACCCTGACAGTGCGCGCAGTTTCATTGAGAAAGGAAAAGGAGAATGACATTCGACATCAGCAAAGCATGGTGCCGCAATGCCGGTGCCCGAGAGAACGGCCTCGATATCGGAGCAGGCGTGATCGCTGCCGATCCGATGTTCAAACACGAGCCCGGTGCCGATGAAAGCCCAGAAGCGTCCCGGCTGGCATTGGGACGCTTCATCAACTTGATGCGCCGAGATCAAGGTTTGTCGATAGAAGCGTTGGCCGAGAAGGCGGATATCGAGATTGGCGAACTGCTCAGTCTCGAGAACAATGCTGCTCACCTGCCGGACGTACGAACGCTCTATCAATTGTCCGAAGTTTTCGGCGTGTCTCAGGAGAAGCTTATGGGGCTGTCGGGACTTACACACGCTAACGATGCTGATTACGTCGAAGAGGCAGTTCGATACGCGGCCAAATCGGCATCCGTGGAGGTTCTGACCGAGGATGAGCATGCGATCTTGAATGGATTGATCTCAGTTCTGAGTGAGAACGCAAAGCAGAAGTAACAGAGAGGCGACCGTCAGGTGGTGAAAAACATAATCATCAAAACGAAAAACGCGCTTGATATCGATCGCAAGGTTGAACGGGTCCTCAAAGACCTGGGCAACCCAGAGCCACCGCTAGATCTCGAAATAGTACGCGAGCTTTTGAAGCTCGATCTGGGCTTCTATACCGCGAAAGATCCCGGTGTTCTCCAAGAGGTCGTTTCAAAGATGACGATGGCGGGCAGGCAGGTGCTTGCCCGCCCATCCCGCATTCTGGATGCAGTGCGCAAGTGGGATCTGCGCGCACTCTACATCCCCGACCGAAAACAGATCCTTCTCGACAAGGACCAACCTCTGCTGAAGCACCGCTGGCACGAGGCCCACGAAGTCGGTCATAGCCTTCTCCCTTGGCACGCGGGTGCGATGATGGGAGACAACGAGCACACACTAATTCCATCTTGCCACGAAAAGCTCGAAGCGGAAGCGAATTTTGCCGCCGGGCGCTTGTTGTTTCTCCGCGATCGTTTCGCTGAGGAATGCCTTGCTCAAGACCCTTCTTTCGATGCCCTCAAGGAACTGAAGCAAACCTATGGCAACACGCACACGACGACGTTCTGGCGGGGAGTGGAAACCTGGGGAAGGGAGCGGCCTATCGTTGGTCTAGTCACCGACCATCCGCATGTAATCCACCGCAAACCAGACTTCGATTCGAACGAACCCTGCAAGCACTTTGTACAATCCTCAGCGTTTGCGGAGAAATTCTCATCCATTCGTGAAACCGACGTGTTCGATCAGGTTGTGGACTACTGCAAAGGAAACAAGGCCGGACCGCTGGGTAAAGCAGATGTTACCCTGACCGATGACAATGGCGAGGCGCACCTGTTTCATTTCGAAAGCTTCTCATTCCATTGGCAAACGCTGACCTTGGGTGTTTACCAAGGCCCTTACAAACGCTTAGTCGCAGTTGCCTAGCGAACGGCAGGAATGCGGGCTGCGACCGGAGCATTTTGAAGATAGGTCGAAGGTCCGGAAAGGGCCGTCCTTGCCATCCAGCGAGGCCCTGCGGCTTGGACTTTGCAAAGGTCGCAATCTGCGCAATGCGGTCATTCCCCGCATCAGTGGCGAGCCATGAATTCGATCCATTAAGCGTGTAAGGCGGATAACTCATGGAGTTCAGACGCCCTCCGGCTTCCGTACCATCCCCCGGCCCGACCGACGGTTTCATAAATCAAGGGTCGTTGCCCGCGCCTGAATGCCATTTACGACAACCTCGGCCAGTGGGGACGGGAAGTCCTTGGGCAGTCTGGCCATCGTTTCCGCCAACGCGGCCTCAATACCCCCCGCAACCTCCGCCAACACCTCTTCCGCCAGCGCCACGCCGAAGCCCGCCGCCTTTGCAGTTTGCAGGAAGTGGCGTGGCACCACCTCGTTGATCCGGTAATGCCCGTCCACCGCCATGGCGAGGCGCATCCGGTTCTGGCGTATCTGTCCGACATCCACGGCCTTTTGCGCGCTCAACACATCGTAGAGCGGCGTCATGCGGAAGCCGCCGGGCCGGAGCGCAATACTGAAGTTCTTGGCATGGCCGTCCGTCGCGCCCAAGAGCCAGAACAACACCTGCGTGCGGAAAAAGGCGCGCTGATCGGCCAGCGCGTCATCGCTGCCCGCCAGAAGGCCGATGCCCTCGGTAATCCCCGGCCCGCCGTCCATCTGATATTTCTGGCTGGGCGGGACAGAGAGCGCCTGACAGAAATCCTCCTGCGGCAAGCGGATCAGCCTCCCGTCTGCGGTCCAGCGACGGTCAAACCGAGTCACCACAAGGCTGCGCACATCCTCGAAATCGACGATCTCGGCCTCGGCCACATCCGCCCCCATGGCGCGGCAGAAGGTCATGCAGAAAAACTCGTTCTCAACGCTATCCGACAGGTTGATCCCGTTCGGCAACACACCGAGCTGGGTTTTCAGGATATGGGTCGTGGGCGTCAGGCCCGAGGGCCGTATCCATTCACCATTGTAGCGGAGGAGCGCGGTTTTCTCCTGTGCGCCCGCAATAGAAATGCGAAAATCGTCGTCTTCATCAAGGCCAAGCGGGGCGCTCGCCAGATTGCGCAGCAGAGCGGCGATCTGGGCGTCCATAACCGGCTCGCCCTCAAGCCCGCCTATCTTGGGCACCTCGCCCGAGACAAATTGCAGCGCGCCAACGCAGTCACGCCCGATCTTTTCCAGCATGTGCCAGGCATCGGTGCCGCCCGCGCGCACTCGCGCCGCCACGCGCTCGCGAATCGCCTGATTGTCGGGCAGCAGGTTTTCCAGATAGGCAATGACCGGACCGCCGTGATGCGCCGCTTCGCGCAGGGGCAGCGAAAGCGAGATCGGCATCGCATGTTCCCATGCCAGCCAGCCCAGATCATAGGCAAAGCTGATCGCGCCGGAACTGGCAAGGCGCAGATGCCCCACCAACCGCCCGTTCAGAAGCACCTGCATCGTGCCGCTGCGCCCGCGTTTCGCCATCAGAAGATATCCTCGATCTCGACCGAGCCACCGCGCTCAACCAGCCGAAACTCCAGCCCGAGCGCGGCCATGACCGCCAGAAGCGTCGCCAGCTTGGTGCCTGCATCGCCATTTTCCAGGGTCGAGATCGTCGCCACGCGCAGATTGGTGCGCGCGCTGATATCGCCCTGCGTCCAGCCGCGCGCCTTACGCGCGCGCCGGATCGCTTCGCCGAGCTGTTCGGCTGTTCTGGCTGAGAGGTCCATAATGCGACTCCTTTTGCGGTAGAGCGTAAATCAAAAGGGGTTACGCTTCAACGTAAATTTGTGAAATTTACGCCAAGGCGCAACTTAACACTTCATCGTTCCATTTGGCCGCTCTCGCTTTGCGCAACATCCCATCAATCCAAACGTACCAACCGAAACATCCGCCCGTTGTAACGGGCCATGTCCGACAGGCTAGGGGCGCTCCAGCGGGTGATGGTTCCGCCTTGCGGCACCACGATCACCACGCGATCACGATAGGGCACCAGATCGAAACCGATTTGTCGCCGCAGTTCCGCAAAGCGTTCAAGATCAGCGCGAGCGGCATCACGGTCGGCACCGAGCTGCGCCAAATCGGCACCCATCGCTTCGATTTCAGCGGAAAGAGCGGCCTCACGGCTTGCCAGCCGATCTGAGAGAGCCTGTAAAGCGGCTTCGCCTTCGGCCCGCGCCTCGGCAATCTCTTGGGTGTTCTCGGTGCGAATGCGAGTGGCCTCGGTTTGTGCTGCGTCGACCAAGCGGCTGGCGACTGCTCCGGTCAGCGCCATAACCAAAGCCGCCACGAGGGCAACCAGAACGACACCAATAGTGACCCGGCGGCGAAGGCCAGCGATCCGGTGGCTATCGCTTTCGACAGCCTCCGACAGCGTTTGCCGGGCGGCGTCCAGGTCCGCGAGCTTGTTCTGGGCCTCGGCCAACCCCTCCTTCAACTTCGCAAAATCATCCGCAGCCGTGGTGCGGGCTTCTGTTTTTTGTCGACGTATCCTCGCAAGACGTTCATCGAGTTCATTCATGGCTGATTGCCCGACTCTTGGCGTAACGCTGCCTTCACTGGTTCTGCAATCTGTTCGGACACCACCTCTTGTTCCGAGGGTGAAAGCTGTTCGGTGATTTTCGTCCAGGCGTCGTGCAAAACCCTCATTGTGTCTTTGATCAACTCGATCAGGTCGAGTTTTTTCGCCCGTTCCCGAAGACCATCATCCCGGATGATCCAGACTCTCGGATCGTCGGGGCGCGGACGCACCGAACCATCGAGAACTCCGAGAAACAGCTCCAAAACAACGCGCGCGGCCTCTTGCGCAGATTCGCGCAGCGCATCGGCCCGATTCTGGTTGATCTGTGCCTGTGCATCACGCAGGCAGCGGGCTTCCCGTTCGGCCTCCTGCCGGGCGCGGTGAAGATCGGCGCGTTCCGCCTCGCGCTGTTGCCTATGCAGAGCCTCAAGCTCCTCCTGCTTTTGGTTAAGCTGCTGCTGGATATGAGCGTCGGCATTCTGCGCATCCAATGCAGCCTGCTGGCGCAGACGCTGCGCCTCGGCACGATCCGCTTCCGCCTCTTCCAACGCCTGATCCGCCAGATCGAGCTTTTCCGCGACCTCATCGGCCTTGACGGCAAGCGACCGCTCCAGACCGTCTTCCGCGTCAACGACATCTTCCAGCCGCCCGTCGATTTCCTGGCTGATCCGGGCCGTCAGCTTTGCTGCATCCTTCCGCGCCTTCCATTGCTGGCGGCTGAGGCGTTCGCGTTTTGGCCCGGTTCGGGTCAAACCACAGGCCAGACTGACGTGCTCATAGTAGTGGTCCTGCAATTCCCGCGCCCTCGCGCGATAGGCGGCATTGCCAAGCTTCAAAGCGGCCTTGTCATCATGACCGGCGGAACGGGCAACCTCCATCGCCTCCTCCTTGGCTTGCCAAGCAGGATTGATCTGGCGCGCCGAACAGGTCGGATCACCCAGCGGCAGGATATAGGCGTGGATGTGCGGGTGCTTTTCGTCCGAATGTTCGATCACGGACACCAGCTTGTTGCCGAACCGCGCCTTGAGCCAGGCAAGGTTATGGTCGCGCCAGCGCTCGTAGTCGGCGCGGGCGTCGGGTTTTGTGTTCACAAGATCGGTCGGCAGGGGGTGCGATGCGACAGCCGTCAGCAAAGTGTGTCGGTCCTTGCGGATACCGCGCCGGGCCGTTCGACCATCCTTCAAGGTCACTTCGACTCCGCCAGCCGCGACCATCTCGTCGTGCAGCTTGCGGACCTCATCAGCAGCCACGCCATAGACGAGAGACGGCGGGCGTGGGTCGGCCACATGCTTGCTGTATTCAGGTACGCGGGAGGCCTCTGCGAGCACCTGTTCAACAGACTGCCCGCCCTCATTGGCTTTGCGCGAGAAGGACTGGAGGTGCATGAATTGGGGACCGGACATCACAGCCCCCCGGTTTGAAAAGAAACACAATATGGACCGACTATTATGTTGCAAGCAACATGTCGGCCAGGGCGCTGCCCCCCTGAACCCAGCCAAGCGGCTGCGCCGCCGGTCCCAGCGGGACCGAAGCCGCCAGCGGCGGCTGCAACCCCAGCCCGCGCCAGCCGTGTGGTAGGCGCGCGGTCTGATGTTGCGAAGGGGGCTTCGTGTGCAAGGGGAACCTGTGGAAGCGGTGCATCAAGCGTCATTTCTCAGCCCTCCCACAGTGCCGATCAGTTCCCCGAGCAGGCTGTTGATGACAGCGCCCTGACGCGCTTCTGATCGTGCCATGCCGATGAACGCGGCGGCAGCATCCCGAACCCGATAACCATCCAGACGTTCAGAGTTGCGATCCGCGATCATGAGGCAGAGTGCCGTCCGTTCCTCTCCCAACACTCTGCAATGTCGTTCCCAGACGCTGGAGTTTACCCCAAGCTGATCGGCCCGCTCCTTCGCTGCCGTCTGGATCGTTCGCGGACTGAGTGCTCCACGGTTGTCTAGCGCGCTCCAATAAAACTCGATGATCTCTCGCAGCGGCTCGCTCGCCAGCAGCGTTACCTGGGCAGGCGTTGTGCGGACCGGCCGCGCTTCGCGGCGCTTCTCAGCCCTACAGGTTTTATTGATATTTTCTTTACTTGTATTGAGTGCGGGTGAAATGTCGCACTGGTGGGACTTTTCACCCCTACTGACTTCCGCAGAAAAATCTTCCCAAACCACTTCCAGCGCTTCGGCCACCTGCTTCAGCCGCTCGAAGCTATGAATGGTCGAAGGACGGCGGTTCGGCAGAACTTCCTCGGCGGCTTCTACTGCACCATCGAAGCAAAGCCTGCGAATGTCACCGAACAGCTTTTTGATCCGAATGCGAAGGCGCTCTGCCTCCTCCTTTTCAAAGGCCGCCTTTCGATCAGCAGCCTGAATCTCAGCGACACGCGCAATTAGGGGAGCAAGGTTGATCCCGAATTCATTGCCGATCTTGCCGTTTCTTCGGGAGCCACCACGACGACTGTGGTCTGATGCCGTTTTCGCCAACAAACCACGCCGGATCAAATCAGCTTCGATGCGCGCGACCTGTCGTCTGTCCAGCTCCGCCTGGGCCGCAATCTTCGTGACCGAGGTCCAGAAGCTGCAAATGTTTCCAGCAAGGAAATCTTCGTCCATCGTGCGCGAGATTGCGACCTTCAGATAGGCGACTGCGCCCTTGCTGAGGCCGAGTTGCCGCCGGGCGCTTTCGATCAATCCGAAGAACTGCCAGCGCGTCATGCCATTCGGCAAACCGCCATGTGTGAGGTGCTGCGTCATGACCGCACCTCTTTTCTGGACGCCATCTCTCTGGTGATGCTATAGGAGTCGGGAAAGTCGGATGCTTTCAAATGAACTTTGCCCCCGGTTTCGGTTGCCGCCGAACCGGGGTTTTCATTTGGCGCGCACCAGATGGCGAATGCTAGATGAGCCGCAAGCTGTACCGGTTTTGTACAGGCGAAGGCGGGATTCCGTGCTAAACGGACCGAAAAATCATGCAAACTGCTGCATGAAGCTCCAAGGTGAACTTGGCAATCATTTGATTTTAAATAATAATTTGGTGACCCCGGCAGGATTCGAACCTGCAACCTGCCCCTTAGGAGGGGGCTGCTCTATCCAGTTGAGCCACGGGGCCATTCCCGCCTGATTAGACGCTCTGACGGTGTTTGTCATCGGTGTTTTTACGCCGGGGGTGTGGCGATGTCGCGAAGCCGGTAGAAACAATCCGGCAAACTTTTCTAACGGTTGAGTGTCGGCCGCGCAAGGCGGCACGGTCTGCGCCCGGGCGACATGCGCCGCGCCCAATGCGCCGCCCTCGCCGAGAGGGTCATGCTCATACGCAAGCACACCGCGCGCGGATCAGACGTTACTTGACAATCAAGCCCCGATACGCGGCCCCAGGCACCAGAGCGGCTCGCGCGATCGGCGCAGTTCATAGAGTTCGGTCGCGGGGGTCTCGCCGTCGAACCGCGCCGCCAGCCGCCCGCCCTCCTGCTCGAAAATCCAGCATTGCGGCTCGGGCCGGTTCTCATAGACGAAACAGATGCGCCCCGCCTCCTCATACCACGATCCCTCGATGCAGTCGCCATCGAGAAACGACCAGCGCACGCGGCGATTGTCGAGATATTCCTCCGCCCCGTATGGCTCGGCACCGGATATCCCGTAATGGAAGGTCTGCCCGCGCGTCAGCGCGTCGAACTCCTCGGCGCCCATCCCGGCAAGGGCCGGCAAGGCAAGGCCGCACACGACCGGAAGAACAAGCGAAATCAGGCGCATGGTCCCACCTTGCCAGATCGCGCGAGACCCCGCCAGTAAATTCGCGCGGCCACCCCGGCGCCACCCCGGCACCAAGGGCAAGGGGCGCATACTCGCAACCCGGTTGCCAGGTCGGGCTCGGGCCGCGATGATAGCGAACAACGGCCCTGGGCGCGCCCGTGGCCACAACCGGACCGATCCCGCGCGGCGCATGGCGCCATGGCCGGGGCTGAAAACCGTAGGGAGACGCCGCATGGCACTCGACGAACGCAAGGGCGTATGGAAATCGGGCAAGGGCAAGGGGCGGCGCACGCCAAAGGGGCGCCAGCCCGACGATACCGCGCGGGACGAGTTGCGCGCGCTTCTGGGCGACGGCCCCCATCGGCGCGACCTCATGATCGAATATCTCCATCTGATCCAGGACCGGTTCGGCCACCTGTCCGCCGCCCATCTGCGCGCGCTGGCCGAGGAATTGCGCCTCTCGCAGGCCGAGGTTTACGAGGTCGCCAGTTTCTACGCCCATTTCGACATCGTGAGAGAGGGCGAGACACCACCGCCCGCGCTTACCATCCGGGTCTGCGATTCGCTCGCCTGCGAGATGGCGGGCGCGCAGGCCCTCATGGCGAAGCTGCAAGAGGGCTCGGACCCGGCGCAGGTGCGTGTGCTGCGCGCGCCCTGCATGGGCCGCTGCGATACCGCGCCGGTGCTGGAACTGGGCCACAACCATATCGACCACGCCACGCCGGAGAAGGCAGAGGCCGCCATCGCCGCCGGCGACACCCATGCGCATATCCCGCGATATCAGATGTTGTCGGACTACACTTCAGATGGCGGCTATGACACTCTGCGCCGCCTCCGCGCCGACGGCGATTTCGAGGCGGTGCAACAGACGCTGCTCGATGCCGGGCTGCGGGGTCTGGGTGGCGCGGGCTTTCCCTCGGGGCGCAAATGGGGCCTGGTGCGCGCCGAGGCGGGGCCGCGCTACCTGGCCGTCAACGGCGACGAGGGCGAGCCGGGCACCTTCAAGGATCGCTTTTATCTCGAACGCTACCCCCATGTTTTCCTCGAAGGAATGCTGATCGCCGCCTGGGCGGTAGAGGCCGAGCGCTGCTTTATCTACATGCGCGACGAATACCCCGCCGTTCTGGAGATTTTACGCCGTGAGATCAAGGCCCTGGAAGACGAAGCTCTGATCACGCCCGACCTTGTCGAGCTGCGCCGCGGCGCGGGGGCCTATATCTGCGGCGAGGAATCGGCGATGATCGAATCGATCGAGGGCAAGCGCGGCCTGCCGCGCCACCGCCCGCCCTTCGTCGCGCAAGCAGGGCTCTTCAACCGGCCCACGCTCGTCAACAATGTCGAAACGCTCTGTTGGGTCGCGCGCATCCTGCGCGAAGGGCCGGAAATTCTGAACGCCGTCGAGAAGAACGGGCGCAAGGGCCTGCGCTCCTATTCCGTCTCGGGGCGGGTGAAAAATCCCGGCGTGCACCTGCTGCCTGCCGGCTCCACCATCCTTGACGTGATCGCGGCGGCGGGCGGGATGCTGGACGGCCACGCCTTCAAGGCATATCAGCCGGGCGGCCCATCTTCGGGCCTCCTGCCCGCGTCGATGGACGATATTCCACTCGATTTCGACACGCTGCAACCGCATGGCAGCTTCATCGGCTCGGGCGCCGTGGTGGTGCTCTGCGATCACGACAGCGCGCGCGCCGCGGCGCTCAACATGCTGCGGTTCTTCGAGGATGAAAGCTGCGGGCAATGCACACCCTGCCGGGTGGGCTGCGAAAAGGCGGTCAAGCTCATGCAGGCCGAACACTGGGATCAACCATTGCTGGAAGAGCTGTGCAAGGTCATGTCAGACGCCTCGATCTGCGGCCTCGGACAGGCCGCGCCCAACCCGATCCGCCTGACCATGCGCCATTTCCCCGAGGAAATCTGAACCGCCCAAGGCTTCCATCTGCCGCCGATCCGCAGTAGGGGTCGGGGAACCGGCATGGAGGCCACATGGCGTTTTTCTCGAAACTCAAGGAACGGCTGTTCAAATCCGCGTCGAGGCTCGACGAGGGGCTTGAGGCGATTGTCCATGACCCGGCACAGACCGAGCCTGCCCCCGAATCCCCATCTCCCGAGCGCCCCGGCCTTCTGGGGCGCCTGGTCGGGCGCGACCGCGCCGAGGCCCCGCACCGGGCGCTCGACGACGCCATGCTGGAGAGCCTCGAAGACCTGCTCATCGGCGCCGACATGGGCGTGGAAACCGCGCAGCGCGTCGTCGCCAACCTCGCCGAGGGGCGCATGGGAAAACGGCTTTCCTCGCGCGAGATCAAGGAATTGCTGGCCACCGAGATCGCCCGCATCATGGCCCCCGTGGCGCGCCCCATGCCGCTCTACCCCTCGCGCCCGCAGGTGGTGCTCGTGGTGGGCGTCAACGGCTCGGGCAAGACCACCACGATCGGCAAGCTCGCCAGCCAGTTCAAGGCCGCCGGCAAATCCGTGGTGATCGCCGCCGGAGACACATTCCGCGCCGCCGCCGTCGAGCAATTGCAGGTCTGGGGAGCGCGCGCAGGCGTGCCGGTGATGACCGCGCCCGAGGGCTCTGACCCCGCAAGCCTCGCGTTCGACGCCATGGCCCGCGCCGCGGCCGAGGGCGCGGACCTGCTGATGATCGACACCGCCGGACGCTTGCAGAACCGCGCCGACCTGATGGAGGAACTGGCCAAGATCGTCCGCGT
>LADL02001719.1_pt1 | contig 26456 bp, 24 predicted proteins | sample 619721 | NCBI WGS metagenome assembly LADL02 (sample SAMN03397408, study PRJNA257561) | rock porewater metagenome | biome: terrestrial; feature: Opalinus Clay rock; material: porewater; isolation source: Opalinus Clay rock porewater BRC-3 borehole | place: Switzerland: Mt Terri URL, St-Ursanne ...
GTCGCCGACTGGAGCGGGACGGATTTCGCATTTTACCCGGCGATCAAGTCGCTGTCGCTCGATACCGCCGCCAGCGCCATTCTCGGCATCCCCTGGGGGCCGGAAGCGGACAAGATCAACAAGGCCTTCGTCGACGAGGTGCAGGCCTCGATCGGCGTGGTCCGCAAGCCGATCCCGTTCACCAAGATGTGGAAGGGCGTCAAGGCGCGCGAATATCTGCTCGAATATTTCACGCCGCAGGTGAAGGAGCGGCGAGCCAGGGGAGGCGAGGATATCTTCACCCAGATCTGCCTCGCCACCCATGAAAATGGTGAACTGCTGACCGAGGATGAAGTGGTCGACCACATGAATTTCCTGATGATGGCGGCGCACGACACGATCACATCCTCGGCGACCAGCATGACCTATCTGCTGGCCAAGCATCCCGAGTGGCAGGAGCGGTTGCGCGAGGAATGCCTGGCGGTGGCGCCAGCCGGAACCGTGCTCAGCATCGAGCAACTGGGCAAGCTGGAGCTTACCGAAATGGCTTTCAAGGAGTCGCTGCGGCTGATCCCGCCGGTGCCCAGCATCCCGCGCCGGGCGCTCAAGGAATTTACCTTCCGCAACTACACGATACCGGCGGGCACCAATATCGGCATCAGCCCGCAGTTCGTCCACAAGATGGAAAAGCACTGGCCCGACCCGCACAAGTTCGATCCGCTGCGGTTCACGCCGGAAAACTCGGTCGGCCGGCACAAATATGCGTGGGTGCCCTTTGGCGGCGGCGCGCATATGTGTCTCGGGCTCCATTTTGCCTATATGCAGATCAAGATATTGATGCACGCGATGCTGACCCAGAACCGGATCGTCCTGCAGGGCGGACCGGATTACGAACCAAAATGGCAGGTCTTTCCCATTCCGCAGCCGCGCGACGGTCTGCCGGTGCGGCTCGAACGGCTCTAGTCGCCTTGCCGGCAACGCAAAAATTGACAGCTGCATTCGTGCATGGCACTCTTCGAGCCTATCGGGGGATAGCAAGATATACATGCAATCATGGCGCTAATCATCGGCCCGGCTGCTTCGTGAGGCGGCCGGATCGGCTGGCATTGACGGCCGGGGGAAGCGGAAGGCCTGAAACAATGGCAAGCTGCTTTGGAAATTCAGGCACGATCCGGCCCGCATAGCCGCTGGATTGAAGGTTGTTGAGACATGCCGGTCAACAGATGTGCCAAGAATAACATTTAGGAGATAATATATGGCCGCATTCCGCATCCTTTCCTTTCTGATCGGATTCATCCCGCTCTGGTTTGGGGTAAACGGCCTGCTGTTCGGGGCGGCGGAACATATGGGCGGGGACGCATTCACTCGCGCGATGGATAATCAGTATCGCTATCTTTCCGGGGTCTATATCGGTGTGGCGGCGATGATTTTCTACAGCGCCGGCGAAATCCGGAAAAGGGCGAAGCTGTTCCGCTTTGCGATGCTGTTCTTCGTCATCGGCGGTTGCGCGCGGGTCGTCTCCTATCTGACCGTGGGCGCACCGCCGACCGAACAATTTGCCGCCATGTTCGTGGAACTGCTGGCGCCGCTACTGCTGCTCTGGCAGTCGCGGGTGCTGCGCTATTAGGCAGGTCGGACGGAGCCTTACCTCTGCCTGAAGTTCACTTCGCCAGCATATCCTTCAGATAACCGCCGGTATAGCTTGCCTCGACCTTGGCGACTTCTTCCGGCGTGCCCTGCGCGACAATCTCGCCGCCGCGGACACCGCCCTCGGGCCCGAGGTCGATGATATGGTCGGCGGTCTTGATGACGTCGAGATTATGCTCGATCACCACGACGCTATTGCCCTGCTCGACCAGCCGGTGGAGCACCTGCAGCAGCTTGCGGACATCCTCGAAATGCAGGCCCGTCGTCGGCTCGTCAAGAATATAGAGCGTCTGCCCGGTGGAGCGCTTGGACAGTTCCTTGGCCAGCTTGACCCGCTGCGCCTCGCCGCCGGACAGGGTCGTCGCCTGCTGGCCGACCTTCACATAGCCGAGACCGACCTCGTAGAGCATCGCCATCCGGTCGCGGATCGGCGGCACCGCCTTGAAGAAGCTGACCGCGTCCTCGACCGTCATGTCGAGGACATCGGCGATCGACTTGCCCTTGAACTTCACCTCGAGCGTCTCGCGGTTGTAGCGCTTGCCGTGGCATTCCTCGCAGGTGACATAGACGTCGGGCAGGAAGTGCATCTCGATCTTGATCAGCCCGTCGCCGCGGCAAACCTCGCAGCGGCCACCCTTGACATTGAAGCTGAACCGGCCGGGCTTGTAGCCGCGGGCCTTTGCCTCGGGCAGGCCGGCGAACCAGTCGCGGATATTGGTGAAGGCGCCGGTATAGGTCGCCGGATTGGAGCGCGGCGTGCGGCCGATCGGCGACTGGTCGATGTCGATCACCTTGTCGCAATATTGCAGGCCGGTGATCTTGTCATGCTGGCCGGCAATGATCCGCGCGCCATTGAGTGTCCGCGCCGCCGCCGCGTAGAGCGTGTCGATGGTCAGCGATGACTTGCCCGAGCCGCTGAGCCCGGTGACGCAGGTGAAGGTGCCGAGCGGAAAGGAGACCGTGACATTCTGCAGATTGTTGGCCGTCGCGCCGTGCACGGTCAGCTTCTTGCCATTGCCCTTGCGGCGCTGGGTCGGCACCTCGATTTCCCTGGTGCCGTTGAGATAGGCGGCGGTCAGCGATTTCTTCGATTTCAGGATCTGCTTGAGCGTGCCCTCCGCCACCACTTCGCCGCCATGGACGCCGGCGCCCGGACCCATGTCGACGATCCAGTCGGCGGTGCGGATCGCATCCTCGTCATGTTCGACCACGATCACCGTGTTGCCGAGATCGCGGAGCCGCTTGAGCGTGGTCAGCAGCCGGTCATTGTCGCGCTGGTGCAGGCCGATGCTGGGCTCGTCGAGGACATAGAGCACGCCGCTCAGGCCTGAACCGATCTGGCTGGCCAGACGGATGCGCTGGCTCTCCCCGCCCGACAGGGTGCCGCTGGTCCGGTCGAGATTGAGATAGTCGAGACCGACATTGTTGAGAAAGCCCAGCCGCTCGATGATTTCCTTGAGGATCGGTTCGGCAATCTGGCTCTGGGTCTTGTTGAGCTGCGCGCCAAGGCCTTCAAAGAAGACCAGCGCATCGCCGACGCTGCGCCGGGTCGAGATGCTGATATCCTCGCCAGCAATCTTCACCGCCAGCGCTTCCGGCTTGAGCCGCGCGCCATGACAGGTTTCACACGGCGCGGCGGCCTGGAACTTGGCCAGCTCTTCCTGCATCCACGCGCTCTCGGTCTGCAGCATCCGGCGCTTGAGATTGCCGACGACGCCCTCGAACGGCTTCTTCACCTCGTAGGATTTGCGCCCGTCCTGGAAGCGCAGCGTCACCGGCAGGCCCTGGGTGCCATTGAGGATGATGTCGCGATGATGCTCGCTGAGCTCGTTCCACGGCGTGTCGAGATCAAATTCGAACTGCCGCGCGAGCGATCCCAGCACCTGCATGTAATAAGGCGAGGGCGGATTGGATTTTGCCCAGGGCACGACCGCGCCCTTCTTGATGCTCAGCGCCGGATTGGGGATGATCAGCTGGGTGTCGAAATGGAGCTTCTCGCCGAGCCCGTCGCAGGACGGGCAGGCTCCCTGGGGCGCGTTGAACGAGAACAGGCGCGGGGCGATTTCCTCGATGGTGAAGCCGCTGACCGGGCAGGCGAAGCGTTCGGAAAAGACGATCCGGTTGGGCGGCAGGCCGGTGCCCTTCATCTTGCCCTGGGGGGTATCCGAATTGGTTTCGCTCGCCACGAACGGTGTTTGGGCTTCGGCGACGCTGTTCGCTGCCATCGCCTCTTCCACCGTGCCATCGGCGAGGTCCACAAAGGCCAGCCCGTCGGCCAGGCGCAACGCGGTCTCAAAACTGTCGGCGAGCCTTTGCTCCATGCCTTCGCGCACCACCAGCCGGTCGACCACGACCTCGATGTCATGCTTGAGCTTCTTGTCGAGCTTGGGACTGTCCTCGATATCGTGAAATTCGCCGTCGACCCGGACCCGGGTGAAGCCGGCTTTCTGCCATTCGAGCAGTTCCTTGCGATATTCGCCCTTGCGTCCGCGCACCACGGGGGCGAGCAGGAAGAAGCGGGTCTTTTCCGGCAGGGTCATCACCCGGTCGACCATCTGCGACACGGTCTGCGCGGTGATCGGCAGGCCGGTGGCGGGCGAATAGGGAATGCCGGCGCGCGCCCAGAGCAGGCGCATATAGTCGTAAATCTCGGTCACGGTGGCGACGGTCGAGCGCGGATTGCGCGAAGTGGTCTTCTGCTCGATCGAGATCGCCGGCGACAGGCCCTCGATATGCTCGACATCGGGCTTCTGCATCATCTCGAGAAACTGGCGCGCATAGGCGGACAGGCTCTCGACATAGCGTCTTTGCCCCTCGGCATAGATGGTGTCGAAGGCGAGACTGGACTTGCCGGAGCCGGACAGGCCGGTGATCACGATCAGCTTCTCGCGCGGAAGCTCGATATCGACGCCCTTGAGATTATGCTCGCGGGCACCTTTTACTTTAATGTGGGTCAAACTCATGCGCGTGCTTTGCCGAAGATGCCGGGGAGAGTCCAGCGGGTCAAAAGGACAGGGTGGTCCGCGCTATATGTTCAATGTTTGTTCTCTTTTCAATGACTATTTGCGGATCACACCAAAATCTGCTCTGCTCCGCTTGGGTCGCGCAATAGGAAAAGGACGGAGTGGTGGAGGGAAAGGCTATTTGCGCTTTTCCACGCCATCACAGTCCACAGGGGAATTGTGATGACAAATAGAATATTGGCCGCATCAGCGGCTCTGGCACTTGGTTTTGGAGCGAGCAATGTTGCCGTCGCGCAGGCGCCGAGTTGGTCGGCCGAACAGAGCGCAGTGTGGAAGGTGGTTGAGCAGTCCTGGGTGGATGACGTGGCGCAGAACGGCAATTGGCCGGGCAGCTATGTTGATGACAATATTGTTTCTTGGGGGCCGGATACGCCATCACCCCAGTACAAGACTTCGATGGAGAAGTGGAATCGCTTCAACAACAGTCAGTCCAAGACCTTGCAATATGAAGTGTCGCCGCTTGCCATCGCGATCAGCGGGAACACCGCCGTCGTGAATTACACCGTGTTGCAGGTCACCCAGCGGGCGACGGACAAGCCGGAACGCGAAGCGAGCGGTATCGTTGAAACATTGGTCCGCAGCGGCAATGGCTGGAAATTTCTGTCGACCACCGGATTTGATCTGAAAAAGAAATAGTTCCAAGGGGGGATGGGGATCTCCGGTTGGAATTTCCCGTCCCCCAATTGGCATTTTCTGCCCATGAGGCGAAAATATAGGCGCTTGCGCACAACGGATCTGCGCACTTATCGCTGCTTGCTTCGAACCCGCCCAAAAACCTCCCGATATTTCTCGAAAAACCCGACCATTTCCGGCGATCTCTTGCTCTTCATGTCGCAGAAGAATTTGCGGTTCCAGCCCAGTGCCGTCCCGAGATGCACCATCGCATAGATATAGGCGAGCAATCCTGCGGAGAACCAGAACGCCGCTCCCGTCCCCGCCGCCACCCAGACAATCGCGCCGACCAGCGGATAGGCCAGCACCGGAAAGCTGATCGCCTTGCGATAGTTGAATATCGCCTTGCTCTCTCTTGTCGGCAGACCGAATTTGCCGACCAGCGTCGCGGTGAAGGGCAGGCGGTTGTGGATGATCGCGGCCGGAATCTTGACCCACCAGGGGATCGGGGCCAGCAGGATCGTGGCCAGCGCCAGCAGCTCGAAAAACGGATAGCGGATGACCAGCAGCGCCAGCACCTTATAGTCATGATATTGTTTCGCGCTATGCTCGATCAGCTCGCCGACGCCCTCGACCGCATAGCGGCCCTTCTCCCGGAAACGGAACACATTGTTCGGGAACATGTAATATTTCAAAAGCCCCATGACGCCCGGCGTGTCGCTGCGTCGCGGCCGGATGCCGAGCACCCTGGCAACCTCGTCGGTAAAGGTGCCGTACCAGACCAGATGGTCGGTCTTTTTCTCCGGCCGGTCGGCAAAATAGGTTGCATTGTAGCGGGCGATCCGCTCGTCGATATTGCCGCGTATTTCGGCCCGAAACGCCGGTTCCGTTATCATCCGGTGGACCAGCAGGCACTGCATCTCGCTGATATTGTTGAGCCCGCCGGTGAACGGGCGGGTGAAACCGATGGTGTAGATATTGTCGAGCTGCGGCGAGGTGACGCCGAGAAATAGCTCGCGCGGCCGGTAAGCGAAGGAGGCCGGTTCGCCTTTGCCATGGATCCGGATTTCAGGAATATTGGGTATTTCCTGATCGCCGTCGATGATCAGATCGAAGGATGCGGTTTCGCTGCCTTCGCTCAGGGTCATCGCCTCGTGGTCGATGGCCGCGGCGCTCTTGTCCCACAATTTGACATGGCCATGTTCGAGAAAGAAGGGCAGGTCGTTGATCAGATAGCCGGCGCGAATCTTCTCTTCCAGCGTCTCCTCGCAATAGAGCCTGTAGACATCGATCGGCCAATATTTGATTGCGATATGGCCATTTTCAATCGGTGCCCTGGCCTTGAAAAAATTGCGAATATCGCCGTGCGGCCGGATCGATTTGGGATGGCGCACGCCGAGGCTGTTGCGGTCGAACAGCTTCGCGAACCAGTGATGGATCAGGCCATGGATATAGCCGCCGTCGATGAAGGCGCGGTAGCTCCATTTGCTGATTTCGGAGAAATTGTGGCATTCCAGCTGGTCGAGCGGCACGAAGCGCGGGCCGTCGTCGAACGGCGAAAAGGTGGCGAACATCTTGTCGAGAATGATGAAGCCATTGGTGATCAGATGGACTGTCGCGCCATGGGCGACCAGCTTGGCGATCAGCAGGTTGGAACTGTCGCCGGTCGAGGTGATTGCCACGCTCTTGCCGGCAAAGCTGGCGTCCACCCTGATCTGCTTGAGATTGGCGTTCATCTGCCGCCGGAAGGCGGTCGCGACGACGACATGACGGGCGCGGAATGTCTCGCCGCTTTCCAAATGGACGAGGCTGTGGTCGACATGATTGTCGATGCTGTCCACCCGGCCCTGATGGATATGGTCGGCATGGCGAGCGGCATATTTCTTGTGGATGGCATAATATTCGCGGGCGGTGGGAAAGCCGTCCCGGAATTCCTCACCCTGCTCTTTCAGCATCTCGACCAGTTCGAACGAATAGACACTGCTCTGCAGCGAGCTGACCAGGTCAAAATCCATCGCATCCGCCATTTCCAGCTGCTGCCAGATGGGCATCATTATCGAGACCATCAGCCAGTTGATGCCGCTGGCTTCCAGCTCGCGGATCAGCGGCATGGTCGAAAAGCCGCCGCCGACGATCAGGACATCAATTTCCCTTGTTTCCACTTCAACGCTCCCCACAGCCGTGCATTTCGATAACGGGTTGGCGCGGCAAAACCAACGTTCTTTTTGCTGCATGCGCGAATGCGGGCTGTGACGTCTTTTTGCAGGGGCCGGGGGAAGGCAGCCGGTACAGCCTTTCATCGATGGTCGAGCGTCGTTGGTCGAATGGGCGGCAAAGCGCCGCGCCATCATGCTATCAGGCCGGGAGCTGAGTGAACATCCGGATTGGCGCAATGCTTTCGGGTCGCATCGAAGCTCGGCCATGGGGGATGGTATCATGAGGCGGAACAGCAGAATGCCGGCCCGGGAAAAATTGCCTACCGCATGGGCAAGCTCCGAACCCCGGAAAGGCCGGGACCGCGTCCGCCCCCTTTTGGGCGCGGCCCTTGCTGCGCTTCTGGTACCATCCCCTTTGACTGGGCCCGTGCGGGCGCAGTCGTCGACTCCCGCCAGTGCAACGCCTCCCCCTGCCTGCGCATCCGAAGAGCACCACGCCTTCGATTTCTGGATTGGCACCTGGGATGTAACCGCCGCCGGGCAGGATCAGCCCAGCGCGACGAACAGGATATCGCGCGAGCATGGTGGCTGCGTGCTCCGCGAGGATTACAGCACCAAGGGCGGCTATAGCGGCATGAGCATGAGCTTCTATGACGTCGCCCGCAAAAAATGGCACCAGACATGGATGGGCACCGACGGCAGCGCTTTGTTCATCGAGGGCGGACTGAACGAGCGGGGCGAAATGGTGCTGAGCAACCGCAACACCCCTTATTACAGGGACGGCATGGCGATCAACCGGATCAGCTGGACGCCCAGGGAGGACGGCAGCGTTCGGCAGCATTGGCAGGCGTCGAAGGATGGCGGCAGGACATGGAGCACGGTTTTTGACGGCCTTTATGTAAAAAGCCCCTGATTGCCGCGATTTTCATCGCGTCCGGAAATCCCTCGGGAGGATTGTCGACACGGTAAATTCTTGAAACCATTCAAGGATAGCTGTAGACAGGCGTGCGGGGGTCCTGATTGAAAGGACGAGATATGGTGCATGGAAAAATAGTCTTCATCGGCGCGTTGCTGGCGGCTTTGTTTCTGGATGGTGCCGCGCTGGCGCAGGAACCCGACCCGGACTGTGCGACCGCCAAACAATATCTGCTCCATCAATATAGTCGATCCACTCCGGACGAGAACGAAAAATATTACCGAATATGGTCCAGTTCGAAATGTGTGCAGGCACGGAAAAATGCAGAACTGAAGGTTGATTCTGCGATAGAATCGAACGAACAGCTGATCCGCAGCCTCAGTGCGGATTATGATGCGCGGCTGGCAGAGATCCCCGGAATATGCAGGCCGATCGTCGACAAGCGGTGGTCCGGCGCATCGGAGAAATTCAGGGCGGAGCAGAATAAATCCGAACTCCTCACCTCGTGCATCCGCAACCGGTCCCATGCCCTTCGCACGGAATATCTGCACCGGCTGAACGAAGAGTCAGCGGCGCAATATGCGGAAAGGGTGCGCCTGAACGAGGAAATGATCGCCGCAGACCAGCTGGCCCACGCCGAGCGCCGCGCCGCATATGACAGAAAAATGGATGAATGGCGGGAAGCCGTCAGGCGCTGCAATGCGGGCGAAATCCGATATTGCGCGGAGCAATTCTAGCAAAGCCGAACCCGGCCGGCTGGACTACTCGGCCATCAAGTCCCGGACAAAGCTGATCAGGCCCGTCTGCCTGGAACGCCGCATCCGTTCGGTGGCAAGGATCTGCTTGACCTTGGCAAAGCAGGCTTCGAGATCGTCGTTGATCAGGACATAGTCATAGCCGTCCCAGTGGCTGATCTCGCTCACCGCCCGCTGCATCCGGCTTTCGATAATCTCGGGCGCATCGGTGTTGCGGCTTTCCAGTCGCTTGCGCAATTCATCGAGCGAGGGCGGCAGGATGAAGACCCGCACGACATCCTGCCCGGCCCGCTGGTACAATTGCTGGGTGCCCTGCCAGTCGATGTCGAACAGCACATCCTGTCCCTCTTCCAGACTTTGATGAACCGGTGCGGTCGGCGTGCCGTAGCGATTGCCGAAAACCGTGGCATATTCGAGGAAGCTGTGGTCGGCGACCATTTCTTCAAACTGGTCGCCGCTGACAAAATAATAATCCTTGCCATGTTCCTCGCCCGGCCGTTTCGGGCGGGTGGTGACGGACACGGACATGGCGATCTCGCGATCCGCCTTCAGCAGCATGTGCGCCAGCGTCGACTTGCCGGCGCCGGACGGCGAAGACAGGACAAAGAGCAGTCCCCTGCGGTTCAGTTCGCGGTGATCATTGTCGATGTTCTGGGAAGAGATATTGTCGGCCATAGCGGCTATTGGCCGAGAAGGACGTATGGCGTCAAGATGCTTGTCCGATGATTTGCGCGATGGTCTGCCGGCGCAATCATCCTGATGACAGTCCTGCAAAATCCGGCTATCGCAAAAACCATGTTCCAGGGGCGCGTCAGTACCATATTCTTTGCCATCGGCATCACCATCATGGTTGGCTGGCTGTTTTACGTCGGCAAGGATATCATCCTGCCCATCGTGACGGCCATCATATTGCTGCAGATTCTATATGCCGCCAGTGCTACGGTGGCCCGCATTCCGGGACTGGGCCAGACACCGCTTTGGCTGCGCGCGACGCTGGCCCTGATCGGCGTCGTGGCGCTGCTTTTTGCCATGACCCGGATGCTGGTCGCCAGTCTGCAGAATCTGGTACCGTCGCTGCCGCTCTACCAGCGCAATCTGGAAAACCTGTTCGTGAAATGGTTTCCGCTGCCTGTGGATGCGGACGCCGGTCGGCCGAAAATTCGCGAACTGATGGGCTCGCCGGGTGAGATATTTGACCGGGGTACGGAAGCCGTTGGCCAGGCGATCAGCGAATTCGCAACCAGATTTTTTACCGAGATCGATATCGCGGCGCTGGCCCAATCCGTGCTGTCCTCACTGACCAGTTTTGGCGGATTTGTCTTTATCACGATATTATATGCCTCCTTCCTGCTCAGCGAGATTACCGGCTTCCCGGAAAAGGTGCGCCGGGCCTTCGGTTCGGATGGCGCCTCGACCGACACGCTCAACATGATCGCGCGGATCAACCATGATATCGGCAGCTATCTCGCGACCAAGACGCTGATCAACATCATCCTTGGCATCATCTGCTGGGCGATATTGCGGATACTGGGCGTGGAATATGCAGCCTTATGGGCGATCATCATCGGCCTGCTCAACTATATCCCCTATATCGGATCCTTCGTCGGCGTCGCGTTCCCCGCCTTGTTTGCCGTCGCCCAGTTCGGCAATCTGACGATCCCGCTGATCGCGACCGGACTGATGACCGCGGCGCAGGTGATCATCGGCAATATTGTCGAACCGAAAATGCTCAGCAAATCGGTCAATCTCAGCCCGATGGTGGTGCTGGTCTCGCTGGCCATCTGGAGCAGCCTTTGGGGCATACCCGGCGCGATACTGGCGGTTCCGTTCACCACCATATTGATGATCGTGCTGGCGCGCCGGCCCGGTACCCGGCCGATTGCGGCGCTCCTGTCCAGCGATGGCAATGTCTAGGCTAGCCGGGCACTAGCGGCGGTTTCATGAAGAAGGCGGCGATCAGGCCGGCCACGAGCAGGGCGATGGCTCCGGCGAAGGCGAGGTCATAGCTTCCGGTTGCCTCGAAGATAAAGCCCGCTCCCGCCGGTGCGGCGGCGGCAAAGGGCAGCATCACCGGTGCCAGCACCGAATTGATGATCGGGAAGGCGCGTTCGCCGTAATAATTGCCGATCACCACCGGCCCGAGTACCAGCAGGCTGCCGTAGCCGGCGCCGAACAGCATGCCCATCGCTGAAAGCAGGATGATGCCATGCCCGAGCCAGAAGCCGGAAAGGCCGAGGGCCATCAGCGAGATCGACCCGAACAAAGTCCAGCGCAGTTCGAACTGATCGCCAAGCCAACCGGCGGGAATGCGCGCCAGACCGCTGCCGAGGATGGCGAGGCCCATGATCGAGGCGGCTTCGAGACCGGAGAGGCCATTGTCCGTAAGATGCAGAATCCCGTGGTTCAGCAGGAAAAAGAAGGTACCCAGATAGCCGAGCGTGACCAGCATCAGCATGTAGAGGGTCGGTGTCCGGACAATCTGCCCTATCGTCCAGTCATGTCCGGTGCGATGGGTCCTGGGCCGCAGGCCGCTGTCCGGACGATCGTCCGCGATCAAGGTCGGATCGACATTGTCCGGATGCTGGCCGATGTCCTGGGGGCGGTTGATGACGAATTGCGCGGCGATCAGCGAGATCATGACCATGACGGCGGCGATCAGCCAGGCGGCGCGCCAGCTGTCGAACTGGTCCATCATGCCTGACAGGACCGGCTGCGCCAGTGCGCCGCCAAGCGCGCCGCCGGTCATGACGATCCCGATGGTGGTGGACCGTTTGATGCTGAACCAGCTGATCATTGCCGACTGCGAGCAGATCGGCCCGGTCAGCGCAAAGGACAGGCCCATTACAACACCCCAGACCATGATCCAATGCCAGATCGCGGTTACGGCAAATACCAGCAGAATCAGACCGGAAAGCATGACCAGCAAGCCGATGCTGACCGTCTGGCGGACGCCATATCGATGGATAAGATAACCCGTCAAAGGATAGGCCAGGCCCAGCATGATGAGCGCGACGGTCTGCGCGAGCGACGCCGTGCCGCGGTTCCAGTCCATGGTTTCGACCATGACCGGGAACACCACCGAATAGGCGAAATAGACAAAACCGGAGGCTGCAAACTGGATGAAGAAGAACAGCCCGACATTGGTCCAGCCATAGAATTTGCGGGGCGCATGCCCTGCCTGCGCGGTTGTCGCCAAAATGCTCTCCTGTTCCGCCTGATCCCGGCAGCTTGCGAACAGCTTACAGCAATGTCAGTTGCAATCAATATTGCAATTTGCGGCCGGAGCTGTTCTCGATTTCTCCTTTGGAGAGGCAAGGGAAAATGGTCCGGCCCCCCCCGGCGCTGACTCAAGGGGAAGCCGCAAGACAGGCGTTCTGTCGCCTAGTCGCCGTCTTCTGGCACCGGTCTGCCTTCAATGTCGATCACCGCTTCGGATGCGGGCACGGCTTCCGGCTTTTTCGATTCATCATAGAGCTTTTTCGCGATCAGCACCCCGCCGACGAACAGCGCACCCGGGACCGACCGGGTCGCGATACGGGCAGCAAGCATGCCGAGGCCAAAATTGCGCAAGCCGTGACCCTGGGTATGCTTGCGGGCTTCGTAACCCACCAGCGTGGTGAGTAAGTTCCGGACTATCGACATTTTGTTCCTGTCTCCCGATCAGCCGTGATTGCCGACCATCTTCTCTGGTCTAACATGGGCATCATAGGTTTTGGCGTCAACCAGACCCAGTTCCAGCGCCGCGGCGCGCAGCGTCTGGCCCGTTGCATGGGCGTGTTTGGCGATGGCCGCCGCCTTGTCATAGCCGATCACCGGGGCAAGCGCGGTGACCAGCATCAGGCTGTTGTCGACCAGCTCCCCGATCCGCGCTTCATTGGCTTCCAGTCCATCCACGCAGCGTTCGGCAAAACTGGACATGCCGATCGAGATAATCTCGATCGAGCGCAGCACATTGGCGCCGATCAGCGGCTTGAAGACATTGAGCTCGAGATGGCCCTGCAGCCCGCCGACGGTCACCGCCTGATGGTTGCCGATCACCTGCGCGGCGACCATGGTCAGCATCTCGCACTGGGTCGGATTGACCTTGCCCGGCATGATAGAGCTGCCCGGCTCGTTGGCCGGCAGGTCGAGCTCGCCGAGGCCGGACCGGGGCCCGGAGCCGAGCAGCCGGATATCATTGGCGATCTTGGTCAGCGACACCGCCAGCGTGTTGAGCGCACCGGACAGTTCGACCATCGTGTCATGCGCTGCCAGCTCGGCAAATTTATTGGGGGCGGAGGTAAATTTCAGGCCGGTGATCTTGGAGATTTCCTTGGCGATATGCTCGCCGAAATTTTCCGGCGCGTTGAGGCCGGTGCCGACCGCGGTGCCGCCCTGGGCCAGCTGGTGCAGCCTGGGCAATACGCTTTCGATCCGGTCGCGCGCGGCGACCAGTTGCGCGGCATAGCCGGAAAATTCCTGTCCCAGGGTCAGCGGGGTGGCGTCCTGCAAATGGGTGCGGCCGATCTTGACGATTGACTTCCACCGCTGCGCCTTTTCCGCGAGCGCGTCGTGCAACTGCTCGAGAGCCGGGAACAGCTCGACCTCCAGCGCCCGGGCCGATGCGACGTGCATGGCGGTGGGGAAGCTGTCGTTGGACGATTGTCCGCGATTGACATGGTCATTGGGATGGACCGGATATTTGCCGCCCCGGGTGCCGTAAATCGCCTCGTTGGCGACGCCGGCGATTACCTCGTTGACGTTCATATTGGTCTGGGTGCCGGAGCCGGTCTGCCAGATGCTCAGCGGAAACTGGTTGTCATAGGCGCCGGTGCGCACGGCATTGGCCGCCTTTTCGATGGCGGCGGCAATTTCCGGATCGAGGCCATGGATGCCGTTGACGCGGGCGGCGGCCTGCTTGACCGCGGCGAGCGCGTGAATCAGCCGGATCGGCATGCGTTCCTGGCGGGGAAAGGGAAAATTTTCGATGCTGCGCTGGGTCTGCGCCCCCCAATAGGCGTCGGCGGGAACTGCGATCTCGCCCAGAGAGTCGGTTTCTATGCGGGTTCCGCTCACTTTTTCTTGCCGAAGTCCACCGTCACCACGTTGGAGCCGTCGTCAACCGGTTCAACCAAATCGGTCTCGCCGTCATTCTCGGCCGGGTCGTGGCCGTTGATCTCGCCTTCGACCTCGTCCACATGGAACTGGAGTGCAAAATCCACGGCCGGGTCGACAAAGGATGTGATCGCCGCAAACGGAATATGCAGCATCGAGCTGATCTGGTTGAAGCTCAGTCCGACCTCGAACCGGTCCTTGTCGACCTTCAGGTCCCAATAGCGGTTCTGGATGACAATCGTCATCTCATCCGGGAACCGCGCAATCAGATGATCGGGTATATCGACGCCGGGCGCCCGGGTCTTGAAGGTGATGTAGAAATGATGCTCGCCGGGCAGGCCGCCCTTGACGACCTCGCCCAGCACCCGGCCGACCACCGCGCGCAGCGCCTCCTGGACGATTTCATCGTAAGGAATCAGGCTATCGGGCGCATCATTGCTCATTTGCACTAGGTGGCGTGAAGCGGGCATCGGGTCAAGAGCGTAAAATGAATTTCGCAGCGCGCAAAGGCCGCGAAATTCTTGCCTGATTTGTCCAAGCCATTATAGGCCTGTTGCATGAGAACAGCGACAATAGAGCGAAATACCAAGGAAACCGAGATTTTTGTCGAGCTCAACCTCGACGGGACCGGACAATATGACGTGTCGACCGGGATCGGTTTTCTCGATCACATGATCGAGCAATTCTCGCGTCATTCGCTGATTGACCTGAAGCTCAGGATCAAGGGCGACCTTCATGTCGACCAGCATCACACCACGGAGGACAGCGCTATCGCGCTTGGCCAGGCGCTTGATCGGGCGCTCGGCGACAAGGCCGGGATCGTGCGCTACGGCAATGCCTATTCGCCGATGGACGAGACATTGAGCCGGGTGGCGCTGGATATTTCCGGCCGTCCCTATCTGGTCTGGAATGCCGCCTTCACCCAGGAACGGTTGGGCGAGATGGACACCGAACTGTTCAAGCACTGGTTCCACAGCGTTGCCGATGCGGCCGGCATCACGCTGCATGTCGAGCTGCTCTATGGCGAGAATAACCACCATATTGCGGAAAGCATCTTCAAGGGCTTTGCCCGCGCCATGCGCCAGGCGGTCGAGCGCGACCCGCGCAAGGGCGATGCGATTCCCTCGACCAAGGGGCAGCTGGGTGGCTGAAACAATCGCGCTGATCGATTTTGGCGCCGGTAACCTGCACAGTGTCCACAATGCACTAATGGCAGCGGGTGCCGGAAATGTAGAAGTGACAGATGATCCGGCGACAGTGACCCGGGCAGACCGGATCATCCTGCCCGGCGTCGGCGCCTTTGGCGCCTGTCGCGATGCACTATTTGCCATCGACGGCATGATCGATGCGCTTGAGCAGCGGGTCCAAAAGGAGGGCGTGCCCTTTCTCGGTATCTGTGTCGGCATGCAGATGCTGGCGGACAGGGGCATTGAATATGGCGCGCATGACGGACTCGGCTGGATCGGCGGCACGGTAAGGGCGATCGAACCGGCTGACGGAAAGATAAAAATCCCGCATATGGGCTGGAATGACGTGACCCCGACGGCGGGTCATGATCTGCTGGAGCCTGGCGAGGCTTATTATCTGCACGGCTATCATTTTGCCGTTGCCGATCCGGCGGACATATTGGCCACCACCGATCACGGCGGGTCGCTGGTATCGGCCGTCGGCCGCGACAATATCGTCGGAGTCCAGTTTCATCCCGAGAAAAGCCAGGCCTATGGACTTGCCTTTCTCCAGCGCTTTCTGGAATGGGAACCATGACTTTGCTGAATGCCGTTCGTCCTGGGCCTGTCGAAGGGCTGTCCACATTCAGTAAAAGTGGTTCGACAGGCTTACCACTAACGGAACCAGTGCAATGATCGTATTTCCTGCCATTGACCTCAAATCGGGCGAAGTCGTCCGCCTCGCCGAAGGCGACATGGATCGCGCCACCGTCTATGGCGACAATCCCGCCGAGCAGGCCGGGCTGTTTGCCGCTGCCGGGGCCGAGCATATCCATGTCGTCGATCTCGACGGCGCCTTTGCCGGATCGCCCCGCAATGCCGAAGCGGTGGAAGCGATCATCGCCAGCTTCCCGGGCTATGTGCAGCTCGGCGGCGGGATCCGCAACCGCGAGACGGTCGAACGCTGGTTCGAATTGGGCGTGGCCCGGCTGGTGATCGGCACGGCTGCGCTCAAGGATCCGGATTTCGTAAAGGACATGGCGAAGGAATATGAGGGCGGCATCGTCGTCGCCGTCGACGCCCGCGACGGCATGGTCGCGACCGAGGGCTGGGCCGATGTCTCGGATGTCAGCGTCCGCGACCTCGCCCGCCGGTTCGAGGATGCGGGGGTCGCATCGATCCTGTTCACCGATGTCGGCCGCGACGGCATGCTCACTGGCTGCAATATCGAGGCCACAGTCGATCTCGCCCGCGGCGTCGATATCCCGGTGATCGCCAGCGGCGGGGTCAAGGGTCTGGACGATATCCACATGCTCAGCCAGTTTGCCAAGGACGGGATTGAAGGCGTGATCACCGGGCGAGCTCTGTATGACGGGCGGCTTGATCTGGCGACCGCGATTGCGATGGCCAATCGATGAAATTAGCGGCAGAAAAATATTGTTGTGCTCCGGCCTGCGAGCCGGAGCCCCGGCGTCTGCAGCGCTTGGCCTGCAGGGCTCCGCATCAAGTGCGGAGCACAGCTGCTATCAGGTTTCTGAAATGACCGTCCGCATCCGCGTCATTCCCTGTCTCGATGTCGCCAATGGCCGGGTGGTCAAGGGCGTCAATTTCGTCGATCTGCAGGATGCCGGTGATCCGGTCGAGCAGGCGCAGGCTTATGATGCCGCCGGTGCCGACGAACTCTGCTTCCTCGACATCACCGCCAGCCATGAAAATCGCGACACGATTATCGACGTGGTCCGGCGTACCGCCGAGGTCTGTTTCATGCCGGTCACCGTCGGCGGCGGCGTGCGCACCGCCGATGACGCGCGCGCATTGCTTATGGCCGGGGCCGACAAGGTCGCGGTGAACAGTGCTGCCGTGACCCGGCCGGAGGTGATCAGCGATATCGCCATCCGTTTCGGCAGCCAGTGCATGGTGGCGTCGATCGACGCGCGGCAGGTGGCGCCGGGACGATGGGAAATCTTCACCCATGGCGGGCGCACGCCGACCGGGATCGACGCGCTGGAGCACGCATTGCGCATGGCCCGTCTGGGGGCAGGGGAGTTGCTGGTGACCTCGATGGACCGCGATGGCACCCGCGACGGCTATGATCTGGAGCTGACGCGAACGATCGCCGATGCGGTCTCCATCCCGGTGGTAGCCAGCGGCGGGGCCGGCAAGCTTGACCATCTGGTCGAGGGGGTGACCCACGGTCATGCCAATGCCGTGCTGGCCGCGTCCATCTTTCACTTTGGCGAGCATAGCATAGCCGATGCGCATGATGCGCTGCGCGCAGCGGGTCTCCCGGCGAGGGTCTGATTCGCTGACGGCGCCCGATGGTTAATGTCGGTCTGGCTTACAATTTCCCGTTTCCTGAAACCCGGTTAACCATCTTGATGGCGTGAAACCGCGGCTTTTGGCCGTGTGGCAAGAATATTGCTTTAATCATGAAAGACAATGGAAAGGTAAGGGAGAAATATCTTGAAACCGATCAAATGTGCCATTCTGACCGCTCTTGCAGCCCTGGCGGTTGCCGCGAGCGCACCCGCCGAGGCTACCTGGAAATCGGACAGTCGCGGCTCGGTCAAGGGCTGGGGCAGCTCGGGCTGGGGAAGTTCCGGTTGGGGCAGTTCGGGATGGGGGTCCTCGAGCCATGGCGGTTCAACCAGCACGTCGAGCGGCGGCGGATCAACCTCCTCTGGCGGCGGAACGCCGGTTCCCGAGCCGTCCAGCCTGATGATGATGGGTCTCGGTCTGGGTGGGCTGGTCGCGGGCCGGATGGCGGCCAGGCGTCGCAGAAAAAACTGATCGTCACCCATTTTGCGCCGCCAGCCGCCTCGCTTGGTGCTGCGGCAGCCGAAAGGTCGCCAGCAGGGGAACTGGCGGCCTTTTTACCAGAATGAAGCCATGCTCTGCTCGAACTTGTAGCGCAAGGGCTTGACGAACAGGCGGCCTGTCGCGCAAACCGCCTGTAATGACAGACATTATCAAATCTCTCGAACAGACCATCCGCGACCGGCGCTCCGCCGACCCCGGTACCAGCTATGTCGCCAGCCTCCGTGCGAAGGGTCGGGCCAAAATGGCCGAAAAACTGGGCGAGGAAGCAATTGAAGCGGTGATCGCCGCGGTCCGGGACGACAAGGCGGCGATGACCGGCGAGGCTGCCGATCTGCTCTTTCACCTGATGGTGTTGCTCGCCGATATGGACCTGTCGCTGGATGACGTAATCGCCGAACTGGCGCGCCGGGAAGGCCTGTCGGGTCTGGAGGAAAAAGCGGCAAGAGGAGCAAGCTGATGGCGATCGATCCGACCGAGCCCTATGATGACGACAATATTTTTGCGAAAATCCTGCGCGGCGAGATACCCAACAAGACGGTCTATGACGACCAGTGGGCGCTGGCCTTTCACGATATCAATCCGCAGGCGCCCGACCATATACTGGTGATCCCGAAAGGCCGCTATGTCAGCTGGGACGATTTCTCGGCCTCGGCAAGCGAAGCGGAGATCGCCGGTTTTGTGCGCGCCGTTGGCCATGTTGCACGCGAAGCCGGCATGGTCGAGCCGGGCTATCGCCTGCTCGCGAATATCGGCAAGCATGGCCACCAGGAAGTCGCCCATCTGCATGTCCATATTTTTGCCGGAAAACCGCTTGGCCCGATGCTGATGCGCAGCTAGTAACAGGTGTAACAAGACCGCACAGGGCATAAGATACCGGGGAGTTCACTTATATGGCAGGCACAGCAATACCCACAGGCGACGGTTGGTCCTCGCGAACGGCCTTTGTCCTGGCCGCGATAGGCTCGGCCGTCGGCCTGGGCAATCTGGTTCGCTTTCCTGCCGAAGCGGGCGCCAATGGCGGCGGTGCCTTTGTCATTTTCTACATTTTCTGCGTCTTGCTGATCGGCCTGCCGATCCTGCTTTCGGAAACGCTTATCGGTCGTCATGGTCAGGGCTCGGCCATTGAAAGCATGAAGAAGGTGGCGCTCGAATCGCGGGCATCGGGCTGGTGGTCGATCGCCGCCGGTATCGGGATGGTCGGGGCCTTCCTGATCCTGACCTATTACAGCGTCCTCGCCGGCTGGATATTGCATTTCATCGGCGTCTTCGCCGGTGACGTTGGCAATGCCGTCGCGACGGGAAGCGTGACCCAGGGCGCGATGCAAGGCTATTCGGTGGATCGGGTCCAGGGCATATTGCCGGCGTTGCAGGCGGATAGCGGCCAGATGCTCGCTATGCACGCGATCTTCATGGCGCTGACGATATTTGCCGTCGGCCGCGGTGTCAGCAGCGGGATCGAGAAGGTGGCGGTCTGGCTGATGCCGATCTTCTTCCTGCTGCTGATCGCGATCACGGTCTATGGCGCCTTTACCGGCTCCTTTGACGCAGCTCTCTCCTTCCTGTTTGATTTTGAACCGGCGCGCCTGCTGGATCCGTCGGTGCAGCTGTCTGCGCTCGGCCAGGCGCTGTTCTCGCTTTCTCTCGGCTCGGCGCTGATGATCACTTATGGTGCCTATGCCGCGCGCGACATCAATCTGGCGAAAACATCGGTGCAGATCGCCACGGCCGACACGTCCGTTGCGATCATTGCCGGTCTGGCGATATTTCCGATCACCTTCGCCGCCCTCGCCCCGGCCAGCCTGGCCGCCATCCTCGACGGGCAGGAACAGGTACAGGGCGGACTCGGACTGTTGTTTGTCAGTCTGCCGGTTGCTTTCCAGACGATGCCGGCGGGATCCCTGATCGGCCTGCTGTTCTTCATCATGGTATTTTTTGCGGCACTGACCAGTTCGGTTGCGCTGCTCGAAGCCTCGGTCAGCTGGGCTACCAGACGGTTCAACCAGTCGCGCTGGCTGGTCACCATTTTCCTCGGAGGACTAGCGTTCCTGATCGGTGCCTGGGCGAGCTTCTCCTTCAACAGCCATGCCGATTTCCAGCCGTTCGATTTCATGATCTTCTCCGGCCAGCCGGTGTTCGGAATCATCGATGAACTGACCGCGAAAATATTGCTGCCGACCTCCGCGTTGCTGGTCGCCATATTCGTCGGATGGGTCGCGGATCGCCGGTTGATCGACAGCGAAAACGGGCTGGACGGCAATCTGCATCGCACCTGGCTGTTTCTGGTGCGCTGGCTTTGCCCGCTGGTGATATCGGCGATTCTGCTGACCGGCCTGTTCCCGGGCCTTTTGGGCCAAGGACAATAGGTGGCGGGCAGCAGAAAGCCGAAATGTCCGGTGTGCGGCCGGCCATCGATCGCAGAATTCGCGCCATTCTGCAGCGCCGGCTGCAAGGATCGCGATCTGCTGCAATGGCTGGGAGATGGCTATAAGATACCCGGTCCTGCGGTTTCGCCAGATGAGCTGGCGGACCATTTCACCGGTGATTCCGGGCGTGATGGAGAGGACTGAGGAGGCGCAATGAAACCGCCATTTTTAGGCTAGACAAGCGGCAAGGCCCCCGCCTATAGCGTCGCTTCCTAACGCCGCCAGCGCACCGCGCCGGCGCAGATGCCCGAGTAGCTCAGTTGGTAGAGCAAGCGACTGAAAATCGCTGTGTCGGTGGTTCGAATCCGCCCTCGGGCACCATATTTCCCTTGTTTCCGTGTCTCCTGACGTCGTCATCTTATACCACTATTTGCGTCCGCTCATACGGGGCTGCTGACCATATGTTCCGTGCGAAGACGAATTGCGATCTTGCGAAGCCACCCCGACATCGTGAAGCGCCATGGCCCCGGCCGAGGTGTTCCGCGAAATTCCGGCGACCAAAGCCGCTGCCGCAAAATGCCTTGGCGATAGATCGTGCCCGCAATGGTTCCGCGTCTCATTCCCGGCCCCGCAACGGCGCATTTCTGGCCTCTTGTCGTGGAACCTTCTCACCGGCAGGGCGTTGAAGAATTATCGAAACAACGGAGAAATATCGGCGAAAAATTCGTTATCGACCCCGGGACTGCCCGCATTCATTCCCGCTTGTGAAGCAATCGTGCCGATCAAATGGGAGCAGCTGTGGCTGATGGCGATCCAGGGATGCCGGACGATTTAAACAACGGATGCCCAGCCCAACGGGCGGTGGGTCCGAAAAAGGAGGCCAACGGTTCCATGAAAATAAAGAAAGATGCTCTTGTTCTCATTGCGGATGGCGAAAAGGCATTGTTCCTTCGCAATATCGGTGATGCCGTTTACCCCAATCTCCAGGTGGAGAAAAAGAAGACCCAGGACAATCCCCCCACTCGCGAACAGGCTGCCAATCGCCGGGGGCGCATGTATGACGGGACTGGTCGGCAGGACGGAAACACTCACAAAAGTGCATTTGATGACACGGACTGGCACGAACTCGCGAAGGAGAGGTTCGCCAGCGAGCTTGCAGACCTGCTCTACAAGCGAGCCCACGCCGGCGATTTTGACGATCTGATCCTGGTCGCCACACCCAATATTCTGGGTGAACTGAGGTCGCATATGCACAGCGAAGTGACCGATCGGATCGTGACGGAAATCGACAAGAATCTGACCAATCATCCGATAGCCGAAATTGAACAATTGCTGCAGTCACACGAGCCGGCCTGATGGTCGCCGCCAGAGGAAAATGGGAGCGTGCGATCGATGGACGGTGAGACCCAGCCCTGGAATTTTTGCGTTCAGGCCGGCCCGGTAATCACCACCGCCATTCATGCGGGCCATACCATCCGCCGCGAAATGCTGCCCTGGCTCGAGATCGGGGAAGGGGAGCGGTTGCGCGAGGAAGACCCCCTGACCGACTATTTTCTTGCGGTCGGAGACAGCATGCTGCGCGCCAACCGTTCCCGCTTCGAATTTGACCTGAACCGCCCGCGTGAAAAGGCGGTCTCGACCAATCCGGAAGATCAGTGGGGCCTGACGATCTGGAAGAGGGACCTGCCCGACGAACAGATCGACAAGTCGCGGGCATTGCATGACGAATTCTATGCGATGATGCGAAACCACTGCGATGCGATGATCGCGCGCTTTGGCCGGATATTGCTGCTGGACATTCACAGCTATAACCACCGCCGGGATGGACCGGACGCCGATCCGGCGCCAGCAGGGGAAAATCCTGATATCGATCTTGGTGCCACCACCATGAACCACCGGATATATGGCGATTTGCTGGACCGCTTCGCCCAAGAATTGCGGTCGGTCCCCGTTTGCGGACGCCAACCGCATGTCGGGGTCAATGTGCGGTGGGAAGATGGCGGAAATTTTCCGGAATGGCTGCACGAAATTTATGGCGACGATGCCTGCGTGATCACGCTGGAATATAAGAAATCCTTCATGGACGAATGGACCGGACAGGCCGATATTCTGGCCCTGCAGCATTTGCGCGAGGGATTGGCGAGGGCGGTCGCCTGCGCCCGTCTGTGCCTGCACGAAATGCCGGAGACAGTGACATGAGCCGCGAGGATTTCGCCGCCCTACCGAAATCGGATGCCGGCCGGCGCAACGGCCTGTCGCCAGCGGCAGCGATGATTGATGAGGAGCTGGCCAGAATGGACAGCCAGCTTGACTGGCTGACCCGTTTGACGCCTGTCAATATCAACGCGATCAAGTCCGCCTTTGTAGCGTCCGGCTTTCGCTACATGCCCGACAGCGAATATGGCGAGGGGCTGGACAATGACGCGCCGGTTTTGCGACGCCAGCTGTTCGCGCTCCCGGTCGAAGACATAGAGAATCCGCTGATCGAGGCCTTGCTGATCGAAAAGCAGCGCGAGCTCGACCGCCAGATCGAACTGGTCCGCATGCGCGACCGCGACGGCTTCATTCTGGCCAGCGTCGATCTGTTCGGCAGCGTCGACGAGCAGCTGCTGGAGCAGGCGCATGACATCATGGCGAGCGTACCCGAAAAAGCGGCAGACGAAGCCGATAGCGATGCCAATGCTGTCGCCCATGCCGGACGAAAGGCCACGGCTTTCTACGCCTCGCAAAATCCCGATTTCAGGTGCGATGTGATAATCGATCCCAATCCGGGCACCGCCCTATATACCAGCTTTGGCAATCTGCACATCGCCACGGATTATCGCGTCCCTGCTTCCCGCATCGATCCCCTGATCCAGCATGAGATCGGCACCCATGCTGTCACCCGCCACAATGGCCGGTGCCAGCCGCTGCATACGCTGGCCGGCGGTCTGTCCGACTATGACGAATTGCAGGAAGGGCTCGCTGTCATGGCGGAATATCTCGCCGGATATCTGCCCGCAGACCGGCTCCGGATCCTGGCGGCGCGGGTGATTGCCGCGCATATGGCAGTCGATGAATGCAGCGGTGCCGACATATATGCCTGCCTATTCGAGCAATTCGGGATGGACGCCGAAACGGCGTTCAGCACCGCTTTGCGCGCCAAGCGCGGCGGCGGTCTGACCAAGGATGCGCTGTATCTGAAGGGCCTGTCGGAGCTGCTTGCCTATCTCCACCATGGCGGGGATATGGAGATATTGTTCCTCGGAAAATTCGCGCTGAAACAGCTGCACAGTCTGGAAAAGCTGCTGGAGCAGGGCATTGTCAGCCCGCCGGACATCATCCCCCAATTCCTGACCGATGCTGCCGCACAGAAGCGCCTGCAGCGGGTCCGGTCACTGCCGCTCAATTCCCTCTATCAGGAAAGTCCCGAAACATGACCGATCAGAAAATCAGGATCGGATTCGTCGTCAACGACGTTGCGACCGAGAAGGAAAATTACACCACCATCCGGCTGGGCCGAAAAGCCGCCGCGCGGGGTCATGATGTCGCGTTTATCGGGATCGGCGATTTTATCTATGACTGGCACGGCACGATTTGCGCCATGGCCACGATAGCCCAGAAAAAACGGTTCAAGAATGACAAGAATTTCCTCGCCCATCTGCAGGCCGAAGATGCGAAGCGCGAACGGATCGAGCTGGAAAAATATGATATATTGATGTTGCGTAGCGATCCTGCCGAGGAACTGGACACGCGCAGCTGGGCGCCTTCCTCCAGTCTCCTGTTCGCGCAGATCGCGGCGGATCATGGCGTTATCGTGCTCAACGATCCGAAGCATCTGACGGACGCCGTCAACAAGACCTATTTTCAGGGCTTTCCCGAAGAAATCCGGCCAGCGACGACGATCACGCGCGAACCGGCTGAAATTGTCGCCTTTCTCAAAGCCCATGACGACAAGGGCGTGATCAAGCCCTTGCAGGGGTCCGGAGGGCAGGGTGTGTTCATCATCGATGAAAATAACCGGCAGAATCTCAACCAGATCATGGAAGCCGTGATCCGCGATGGCTATGCGATTGTTCAGGAATATCTGCCCGCGGCCAGCGAAGGCGACTTGCGGATGATCACGCTCAACGGGCGTCCGCTGGTGGTGGATGGCCAATATGCCTGCCTGCACCGCTTCAGCAAGACCGACGATCACCGGTCCAATATTTCGGCCGGCGGCGGCGTGGAGCTTGCGAAACCCGACAAGCTGGCGATGAAGGTAGCGGAAATTGTCGGACCGAAGCTGATCGAGGATGGCATGTATCTGACCGGTCTGGACATTGCCGGCGACAAGATGATGGAAATCAACGTCGATACGCCCGGCGGCCTGAACTATCTGGAAGATCTGAGCGACGTCAATTTTTCAGGCGCGATCCTGGATGATCTGGAGCGCAAGGTCCGGCTGCAGAAACAATATGGCGGCACGCTGAGCAACCGGCAATTGGCGGCGCTCTGATATCGAGATCGTACCTTTGCAAAACTGTCCGCGCGCGGCAAAATTTGACTGCATGACTTGGGAGAGGAAGGGGATTCAGCCGTTGCCGTGCGCGCTGGTGCTGGCGGTTGCCTGTCATGGCGATACCGGGCATTTGTCCGGCTGATACGGAAAGGAAAGACTATGCCTGGTTGGGTTCGATTATTGGCGCCTGTCCTCTTGCTGCTGCTCAGCGGGCTGTTCCTGCTGCTGGCACCGCGCGCGACCGCGGCACTGTGGGGGCTTGCGGTCACGCTTCCGCTGCTTGGCGTGGCCATTCTTGATCTGGTGCAGAAACAGCATTCGCTGCGCCGCAACTACCCATTGATTGGCCGCTTCCGCTGGCTGTTCGAGGATCTGCGCCCCTATTTGCGGTCCTATATTGTCGAGAGCAATCTGGACGGACGGCCGTTTGACAGAAATGCGCGGGCGCTTGTCTATGCGCGGTCAAAAAACCAGATGTCCACCCATCCCTTCGGAACCGAACTGGATGTCTATTCGGATGAATATGAATGGCTCAGCCATTCCATGGCGCCCAACGACGCCGTATCCGAGGAATTCCGTATCGCCATTGGCGGCCCGCAATGCACGCAACCCTATTCGGCTGCGATCCTCAACATCTCGGCTATGAGCTTCGGCTCGCTCGGCCACCGGGCGATTGAAGCCCTGAACCTCGGCGCGAAACGGGGCAATTTCTATCATGATACGGGCGAAGGATCGTTCAGCAGATATCATGCCAAACATGGCGGCGACATAGTCTGGGAACTGGGCAGCGGATATTTCGGCTGTCGCGATGCCGATGGTCATTTTGACGAGGAAAAATTCCGCCGGACTGCCGTGCTGGACCAGATCAAGATGATCGAAATCAAGCTCAGCCAGGGCGCCAAGCCTGGCCATGGTGGTCTGCTTCCCGGTGCCAAGGTGACGCCGGAAATCGCCGAAACCCGAGGAATACCGGCTAGCAAGGACTGTCTCTCACCACCGGCGCACAGCGCCTTCTCGACGCCGCTGGAATTGCTGGCTTGGGCGGCGCGGTTGCGCGAACTGTCGGGCGGCAAGCCGGTCGGCCTCAAGCTGTGCGTCGGCCAGCCGCACGAAGTGTTCGCGATCGTCAAGGCAATGCTGGAGAGCGACATCCTGCTTGATTTCATCGTGGTCGACGGTGCCGAAGGCGGGACCGGTGCAGCGCCGGTGGAACTGTCCAACCGGGTTGGCATGCCGCTGCGGGAAGGGCTGATATTGGTGCGCAACGCGCTCGCCGGTGCCGGGCTGAAGGAGCATGTCGCGCTCGGAGCTGCCGGCAAGGTCGTCAGCGGTGCCGGGCTGGCGATCAACCTGGCCCTCGGTGCCGACTGGTGCAATGCGGCCCGCGCCTTCATGTTCTCGCTGGGCTGTGTCCAGTCGATGAAATGCCATACCGACAATTGCCC
>LADL02001333.1_pt1 | contig 26431 bp, 18 predicted proteins | sample 619721 | NCBI WGS metagenome assembly LADL02 (sample SAMN03397408, study PRJNA257561) | rock porewater metagenome | biome: terrestrial; feature: Opalinus Clay rock; material: porewater; isolation source: Opalinus Clay rock porewater BRC-3 borehole | place: Switzerland: Mt Terri URL, St-Ursanne ...
ACGGGATTGAAAAAGCCATAACATTTACCTTCCTCCCGGTGTTCGGGGGCGGGTTAAGTTTACCGCTTGGACACCCCGGGAAAACATGCGGGACTGTAGTTGGGTAGGGTTTGAGATATAAAAACCCGGACCCGCCGGGTTTTTATGCTTTTCATCCTAACTGGTCCAGGTGCCACAATTGTAGGTACTGCAATTCTTTTAGCCGGCGCTTCAGCCGGCGTTTTTCCTTGAGGTCGGGGGATTGTTCTATCTGTTGTTACACGGCGTAGATTTGTGCCTTGGTTATTTCAATAGCCTGGCTGAGGTCAGAAGGAGTCACTAAATCCACCTTCCTTCTCAAAAATACTATAAGATATGTCGAATAAAAGAATATAAAATATAATGAAGGGGGTTACATATGGATTCTGATGTTATTGGTGCCGTTGGTTCCTACATGGGGATAAAAAATGCCAATTTACTGACCCAAGTCCAAGCCAGTTTACTACGGAAAACAATGGACCAAGATAAGCAATCTTCAAAAGCGCTCGTCGAATCCATGTTGCCCAAAACACCTAATCCTCCACATTTAGGCAACAATGTAGATCTGTATGTTTAGTCCCTTTTATCATTATGGCAGTAATGCCGCTTTTTTTTATTTTGCATTAGTAAAAGAGATTTCTTTCCCATCGGTGGTAAATACTACTGTGCCCTTCTCATCAGTCATCAACACGTGTACCCCAGCCTTTTCAAGCGTAACCTTGTGAGGGTGGTGGTAGTCGTTATTTGTCCCAACCGAAATGACTGCGTACTTTGGAGCCGTTAATTCCAGGAAAGCAGGCGAGGTCGATGAGTTGCTCCCATGGTGTCCCACTTTTAATACATCAGCTTTGGTATTTATAGCGCTACTTAAGAGCATTTCCGCTTCTGACTCTTTTTCGGCATCACCGGTCAATAGGAAACTTACCTTATCATATGTGATTTTGATTACTGCAGAGTGGTTATTAAGGCTCTCATATTCGGTCTTGTGGGGAGCTATAATATCGGCAGTAAGGTTGTCTGCCCTCAGTATATTTACCCCTGCCTTCGCCGTTGTTATCCTCAGCCCCTTGTCCTTGATAGCCTGCAAAACATCTCGGTAGGTTTTCGTGGTAGTCGTAACCCGGGGCATATATAATTCTCCAACATTGAATGTCTTTATAACAGTGTCCATGCTGCCAATGTGGTCCTCATGAGGTTGAGTACCTACAAGATAGTCAATCTTATTTACTCTGGATTTTTTAAGGTAGTTAACTATAGTATTGGCGCTGTCGTTTTTCCCGACGTCGACCAGCATGTTCTGCCGCCAGGGAACTGGACAAGAATACAGTCACCCTGACCTACATCCAGGAAATGGACCTTAAGCTCTGGCCCTTTCTTTGTCTCTTGAGTTTGGGCCTGGGGTTTTGTCTGTTGTTGCGTTGTGACCTTTTCGGCCGAAGCATTGGAACAGCCGGCTATGAAAAGAACGGTAAGAATAATGATTAGTAATTTCTTCATACTACACCTCAGTCTTTGAAAAGGCTGTCGGCCAATTTATCGGTTGATTCTTTTAGTTTTTCGGTGGCCTCTTTGTCGACTGTAATTTGTATTTTAATGACATCCCCTTCTTTAGCTCCTTTAGGAAGCAGCACTTTTGGAATATGAAATATTCTCCGGTTCATCTCAATCAAAGCGTATTCACCTGCCGAGGAACAGTCGGAATTTGAAATGTTGGCCAGCAGCGTAGTGAGTCCCAAAGCTGATGTTCTTAAGATTGGCCATCATGGAAGTAGTTCATCTACTTCAGCAGCATTTCTTAAGTCAGTCAGCCCCAAATACGCTGTTATTTCGGTTGGGGCTGGAAATAATTACGGACATCCACATAAGGAAACGCTGGGGAGACTGAAGGGTATTAATGTTTACAGGACTGATTTGAACGAAACTATTGTTTTTACTTCAGACGGAAAGGACATTCAGGTTTTGGCCGAGAAAAATAACAACCCATCATCAACTGGTGCTGCTACAGAGAGCTCTTTAGGTAAAGTTTGACCATAACCCGATTTGATGGACACGAGGAATGGCTGGTACAATAAAGCCAGGGGGTGTTCATCAAATCTGGTTATGGTCATTATTAAAATACTTTTACCTTAAAAATATCTACCTTTGTCTCTAAACACTTTCGTAAGGATAAATCGCTAGATCCAATTTCAAACCAACTGCCAGGTTTTTGGTAGAAATCTAGGCCGCGTCCAATTTTGATTACCCACCCGTTGTCAAAGCGGATTTCACGGTCGTGCAAGTTTGTACTAAGTTGGATATCCAGGGTAATGTCTAGTTCAAGCAGGCTTTGCTTTACCTCACCTAGTCTATCATGAATTTCTGAGACCTTGGTACTCTCATCATAGCTTGTGATTAGGTTGATCAGTCGGATTGCGGAGAGTTTTACTATAATTTCACAGAACCGTACAAAATTCTGGATTTGGTGAGGCAAGCGAATATATGGGTCTTCAATGGTAACTACCTTGGCCCCTTTTAAGTACGGCCCGATAATAGACTCGTAACTGTAACCTGTGTCTCCGTATAAAATGGTGAAGTGCTGCTCCTTGGGTTCGTCTTCTTTTGGGATCTCGGGTCGGTCTTGGCTCACTTTTTGAGCACCGGATGGCTTGCAGTCGGTTTTTTCATCACTACCAGGTAAAAGTTGTTTTTCCTTAGACGGTTCTTCCTCCAGCTTAAGGCCCGTCCCTGTTGAATTCTCAAGTTCTTTACGGACAGGTCGTTGGGTTGCTTGGGCGTTCTTAGATTCAGGACAATAGATAACGACCTCACACTCGTCCGAGACCATATAGGAGAGATTTATACTTGCGAATTCGTCGTCCGGTTTTCGCTTGTTCATTTGCTCCTTTACACGGCGGCGACCCTCCACAGCATATGCCACGTATTCCTCAAATTCCACATCGTCTGGATCTCCAACAGGGTGTAGTATTTTCAAAAATGCGCAAACAGTTTTTTTAATGCCCTTTTCGTCACGGCCCTCGACGGATTTACCAAGTCGGATGCGTTTACTGATCTCCTCGTATCGGTTACTGTGACCGAGTTGATAATGGAAGGCTTCAGCCAGATAATCAGTGATGAAACCGTAATTATTGGTCAGGTAGTCGCTGCTGTTTTTGGGCATTTCCCACCCTGGGAGATAGCAAGCGAACCGGTCCATTAATGCCAGGTCAAATTCCTTGGGCAAAGGCATAAATAAATCGTAGTCAGTCGAGTTGACAATCTGCTCGATGGAGTGGTCAATGTTCCCAACAAAGGCCATGCTGGCATCGGCAATCACTTCAACTCCCCTAGAAAACCGGCCATTTGCCATGTAGTCCTTCATAATCTGGATAGTATCCACATCCTTAATTTTTATGCCAGCAACTTCGTCAAATGCAACCGTGTCCCAAAAACCAACCAGGCCTATCTTATTCCGGGCGTTGTTGTAGAAAAGGGTTGATTTAGTGGCCTGACCCCCACTGATGAGCGTTGCATATGGTGAAAACTCGCTGAAGAAATACGATTTCCCGGTGCCCCGGGGGCCTAACTCAATGAAATTATAGTTTGCTTCCACCAAAGGGGCCAATCGGGCAATGTAATGGAATTTTAGACGTTTTGACAGTTTTGAAGGTTCCAATCCTACCGAACGAAGCACGACGTCCATCCACTCATCCCGGGTGAATTCATGCCGACCATTTCCATATGCTTCGAAATCAAACCGGCTAAGTTGGATTGGTCGTAGTTCCTCAATAAAAAACGCATAATTATCCTGGTCAATATCGTTATAAGCAATAGTCACTTCCGCCCAGATGCCACCCTCTAAGAGACGGTCATTGTCCCGGTAGAATTTCTCTCCGATGGCGATACGTTGGGAGTTGAAATTCTCCAAGGAGGCCCAGTGGCGTTTTTCCTTTTCTACATATCGAACATGAATTTTGTCAATAAAGCGATGTTTGCCTTTGGTTGCAACCTTTGACTGAGCTGCGTTTGCCTCATCCGGCCGAACGTAATTATCCTGTAATGTAGCCAGAACGGCTTCCATCCCGGCCTGGATCTCGGCGGGGTCGTCACTGGCGCAATAGCGGGCCAGCAAAAATTCTAAGACGAAGGTGGGGACATTGGTACCCTTTTTGATGCGATGCAAAAGGTCCTTCCGTACCGCTCGACCTTCAAAGACTGATGTTAGTTTTTTATCTAATACATCCATATTAATCACACCACATAATCAGTTTCTAAATCCAATTTACAATATGTTGCTAGGGTGGATGGGTTCATTGCTTTTACTGTGAAGTTACCTTCGAACTCTGGGTGCATTTTCAGCGTCACCTGTATCCGTTCTCCTGGTTTTAGACTTAAGGTTCCCGTTGCCGGATTGACCTGACCGCCTGCTTTCGCTTCGCCTACCACGATATTTTTTTTGTCATGGGCTTCTAATAGAATCTCGAAATCTGTTTCTATAGTGAACAGGTCGTAATATTCCAGTATAACCTCGACGACCGGCAGCCTGGTAGTAATGCGTTTGGCTCCATTCCTGTAAGAGATCTTTATCGTAGGTTTCCGGTAGTCAGGATCCTTTGTTCTAAGCCGAAGTGTTATTATCGGTAAAACGGTTTCCTGTAAAGACGCTCCGCCGTGGAAATAGAGCAATCCGGAGCGGTATGGAACCAACCCTCGTGGGCCAGCTAACTGTTCAAAATCACCGCGAATACCTACTCTTTCAGCTGGGATTACGAAATTAACTGCATCTGCATTGCCCCTGCCTAAAAGGCTGCGTTCGTGGAGATTAATCCAGTCCCCTTGAGGTTTGGCGCAAACATCCCCCGCTTTCGCAGGAGCGTTTAGAACAAACCCGTGATCCGTGGCAATTATTACATCATGGAATCCCATTCCCTCCAGTTTATGTACTGCGAATCGTATACGTTTGAGCGACTCATGAATTAAACCGAGGGCAATTTCAGGATCCATTTCGAGCTGTGCATCAATATGTTCACTGCGAAGTACGAGAAGGTCCACTATACTTGGCAGGGGGTTTTTAGAGCGAATAAAGCTCTTCAAGGGCATTTCTGCAAAACGTTGACCGTAACATTTACGAAGGATATCCATCCGCTGGTTCACATTTACGACAGGGATATCTCCCAGCATGGGAAGAATATCGCCTTTGTCGCTGCGTTTCAAAGAAAGCGTTTGCCCTGCTTCTGGAAGAAGGCCCGCCATCCCAACTTGAGTTATGCTCGGCAACTGGGCTAAGGACTCTCGCAATTCAACCTGCCCGTCCTCAGACAATTGCTTCTCAAGCGCCACCCCAAGTTCATAACGCAATGCGTCAATCAAGAAAAAGGCTATGCGATGGCCACTCTCCTGTAGCCTCGGCGCTATTAGTAGGTCAAACAGATCCGAGTTCGCGAGCCATCCTGCCGGAGGCCATCCAGATTTTTCAAGATGATGTATAAAAAGATCGTGAACTTTACTGTTCAATCGCTGATAGCGGCTTCGGACCTGCTCAACTGATTCTCCCATTGTCATCTGGATATCAATGTAATCGCCGACCGCTTGTTCAAATTCCCGGTGAAAGCGATCCATTTCGCAAAGACCGCCGACGTAGAAATCGATGAGCATTTCCTGATTATACGCATGGTCCGGAAGCTGACATTCGTATTCTTCACACGCCTCCACCAGGTTGAGCGCAGTATGTATCATCGCCCATTGGGCCTGACTTTCTCCCTTACCGGTCCATACTGAATGTTTACGACGGTTCAGGATATCGCGAACGGAGTTGGTATCTCCCTTATTTAGAGCATTCATAGATTGTTCCAGAAAACAGCGCTCCTCGAAATGGAAAGTGTCACGCACGCCTAAATCCTTGATTCGCATGCAATGGGCTGACAAGTCAAGTTCCTTTTCGATGGCTTCCGCCCGTTCGATATAAGTTGCTTGTGCCCGACGGTCGTTACGGAGCCTATCGCAGAGGTCTTCAACCAAGGGTCTGGCTTCTTGATTCGCCCGGGGAACATTGATAAGTGAATCGGGTAGGGCTTCCGGCAGATCGAAAACAAATTCACTGAAAAGCAAAAAACGCCACAGTTCTTCGGCGACGGATTGCCATTTATTAATCCGGGTGATAAGATTTAAGCCCAGTGTTGTCTGGAATAATTCTTTGGATTCCGATATCCATGCGTTATGGCCCTTCAGTGCCTTCTCCTGAAATTCAGAGGGAGCCATTAACGTGAAGAGAATGTCCCGGGCCGATTCCACCCGCAGGAGCGCTTGCAGGTTCGGCCAGCCGGTGCCACCACCAACTGCATCGATTACAGCAAATTGAGGGTTGGAATCTCCACTAAAAATACGCCGAATTTGGGTGGCTTGATCCGGTTTGGCCGTCAAGCAAAGATTTTTATACTCATCGCTGTCACTATCCGGGAACACGCTGCCGCAGACCATATAGAGGGCAAAGGGGTCATGCTGTTTCTCCTCATCGGTCAACGGGACCTTAGCGGGGACATAGACGAGTACTCCTTTGAGCTGTGAGTTGGGTCGCCCAAGCTCCACCAGCGCCTGCAAAGCGGCTTCACGGCTTTCAATACTACTTTCACTAGCATCGATAACTAGGATTTCATCAGTTGACATCTCAAGACATAAATTACGGTATCGACGTTCCGGGTCGTAAACCACCAAAACACCATTTTGTCTCATGCGCTCTTCTAATCTGTCTTTAATAAAAGCCTTTATGGTACTCATTGGTTTATCCTCGCATTATTGTTTCTTACCGTGGCCGCCGCCTCGTTTCTTTTTTGTCTCGGAAGATTGTCCTTTGTATGGTTCTCCCAAACCGTGCGCAAGAGCTATCGATTTATCATTTTTACACTTATCCCGCACACGTTCGGGCCATATACTGTATGCTAAATGCGCCCAATCATATTCGCCCCTCTCCAACCTCTGCCAGGTATCTTTCAGCGTCTTCTGCCAAGGTATATGGCGAAAGAAATTCCATAATGGCGCCGCAGTGATCTGCACGCCGTCATTCAGATTTGGCTTCCAGAAGACAGCGATTCGTAAGAGTTCGTCACGGAAGTCCTTCAATTCCAATTCCAGGTCTGACTCGCGCTCCAGTTCCTTTTCCTCCGTACTACTGCGGTGGGACTTCTGACGTAGTCGGCTTACAGACTCGGCCACCTGCTTAAGTTTCGGTTCGATGAAGTCATTGACACAGATGTAGAGCGTCTGGTTGGTCAAGCGGTGGTAGTAGAGCCAAAGTGTGTAAGAGCCCGAAGCCGTCGAAATTGGCCAGTAGATTGGTGCCTGGCGGCGGCTCTTGGAATAGCGTTTCAGGTGGTTAGCGAAAAAGTTTCCAGGTTTGCGGAAGTAATCCCGTAATAACCTAACACCTAGAATTTCACTAGCTTCCTGCTCAATGTCCCCGGCCTTGTTCTTCCATATAGCCTCAATGGACTCACGCACGCGGTTAATAACGTCTTCATTGTGACCTTCGTCATCAACCAGAATACCGCCCCAAGAAATCCGCAATGGGTAATTTTCTCTCACATCATTTGGCTCAGCAGGCAGACCTTTTGCATTCTGTAGCATCCCCGGTGGACATATGGGAAGCGGGTTAAATGGATCAGGCAATTCTGGAGTCTCCTTCTCGCCTGTGGCATAACGTATATCTCCTCTCCCAAAGCACCAATCCAAGCAATGATCTAATAAAATTGAAGCACCATCAATAATGTAACTACTTTTAATGTTTTGCACCCGAAAGCTTTCTATCAATTTATTAACCGAAACGCGTAGTTGATTTGCTAAGTCAACTGCAAAACCATAATGCCATTTAGGTAAACTTACCTCACCCATACCTTCTTCATTATCTTCAAATTCTTCAAGATCGTTCAAATTATATTCTTTAACTTCATTCTTTACTATTTCCCCAGAATATGGGTCGCCTCCAACTGAACGCATATAATTATCTGTGTCATTCATCGAAATACCTAATATAGTTTCAATTTGCACTTGAATACCCAACCATTCTTTTAGAAATGAAATGTTATCATTAATAAGGCAAATATACATATATTTAATATTATCAGAAATTGTTTTATTAGCATAGTTAGGGTAATAATAAAAACGACTCTGTAGCTTAAGTTTCCTTTCTCGGTTTAACGAATCTACTATTCCTCTTTTAGTATTTTGGATAATATCGACTTTAATGTTCTCAGGCAATCTGAGCCAAGGTATTTTATTTAGGTACCCACTATGTTTGTGCTGACCGCAATAAGTATTTAATATATATTTAACAAATCGGCTATTCATAAATCCAATGATGAGTAATTGATCAATGCCCTCAGCAGGGAATATAGCTTGACCTTCGTCAGAAAAAATACAACCTTCGGGCATCAACTGAACACTTAAAGCAATTGCACGTTTTCCATAAGTAAGACCTCGCTTAAAAAATAAGTTTTCATTCTTAAGTACCCAACCTGGGTCACCGTTTAGGTAGGGATATCTTTGGATAATGTATTCTTTAATTTCAGCCCCGTTATTTTTCCAGTTAACAACAAAATAATACGGTCGTGTATATGGAGAATATTCTCCTCCATGAGCAAGAGTTACCCAATTATGATTAGAGGAAATTTCCCACCATAGTCGTAGAAATCTTGGGCTATCACAAGCAGACATCCCATTACAAGCAGTGAAAATTTCAGGAGAAGCAGGATGTAAATTTTCAAAGACCCCTATAAGGGATGGGCAAACAGTGTGCGCAAAAGCAGAATTGGGGAAACTTGCAATATTGCTTGCCATAATCAGATTACCGGATTTTATCAATTGATCACGTAAAGCTTTATTTCTTTGATGAGAATTTCTAACATCAAAGAACTCTATATATTTGTTTTTATAGGATGACTGTAAACTACAAAAAACAATAGCTGAAGCTTCGACATTAGCATCATCCATTACATTCCATCCTAAATCAGCAAATGAGATATTAGAAAGTCTCAATATTTGAGCACGAATTTTATTATAGTTTTTCCGAAAAAATACTGATCTATCACAGATTATTCCTGTTCTCCCATTAACGCATAATTTATCAATACTTAGTAAGATAAACGCACAAGCCAAGTTTTTACTGTAGTTTTTCCATTTACCATTAATATATTTTGATATATTTTGAATCTCACATGGCTCCCCAAATGGCGGATTCATAAGCACGACATCATACCGCTTCTGGCATATATCAATGAAAGCAAATCCCCTGGCCGCGTCCCGGGCGAAAAGGAGTTTTCTTGTTGAACGCGTGGTATAGGCCTGTTCAGCATACTCCCGTAGGGCATTAAGAATTTTCTGCTCGGCGTCGTTCCAGAATTGGGTTTTATCCGGCAGATCAGTGAAATCAAATAGGGTTTTTTGACGATACGCAAGAAATTCTGTGAAAAGGCTTTCTTTAGCATCATATCGGTGAAGAAGTTCTTTATTGAACTCTTCTCTCGCTTCGGCAACTGCTTCCTCGATTTCTTCCTCGATTTTGAGCAGTGATCCCGCTTCCCCTGCCAGTTTCATTTTATCGAAAATTATTTCCACAAGCTGGCCAAGAACCCGAGGCCTGATGCTTTCGGTGAACTCTCGCAGCATCTCCTTTTCACCGGGCATCGGCTCTGCACATACTACGTTAGATTTATGTATCCGTGGCCGGTCTTGAGGTTTGACACCCTGATCATGCCAACTTCGCTGCGCGCGAAGCCACAGTGACAGTCCGGCGATCTGCACCGCACGTGGGTCGATGTCTACGCCGTGAATATTATGCTCAATAATCAGGCGAGGCACATCCCGGATCAGCGCTTCTTTATTCTCATAAGTTTCTCTCAAAGGCTTGAAATATGTACTGAAAACTCGAGCGTCAAACAGACCTTCCAATTCCCAAGCTTCTTCGTAAATCTTTAAAAAAAGGTCGAAGGCGTAAAGCCCGAAATGCATGGACCCACAGGCAGGGTCGAGCATGCGTATTTCCCGAGGGTCTTTGATTTGACGAAACGGGATAAAAACCGACTGTTTGAGCAGATCCTCCTGGCTGAGGCCTTCGGTCAGCTCCTCCTTAGCAAGCGGTACATCCCCTTCCACGAGGAAAATCTCATTCGGGCGTCGCGCAAGGTAACGACACTGGTTTTTTAATACAGTGTTACCCCGGGTCATCTCGTACCAGATTTGTCCCAGTGTATTATCAGTGAGAAATTCGACCACATAGCGCGGGGTGAAGAACTGGTTGCGCACAGCCAGTTCCCGACTATTGCGTGGCGCCTTTGGGGACTCGTCCCGCATTTGTCTGCGCTCTTCCGTAGAATTAAAGTATTGATAAATCCAGCCGATGGTCTCATCTTCGGCCCACAATGATGCTATGTCGGGGTGATTAATCATGCCCAGTAGTTCCAGAAGCGTCGTTTCCCTTGGAAACAGGCGTCCCTGCGTACTGAACCGGTCAAACAACACGGCCAGGTCCAGAGCAAACTCGTCAAAAACGCTGAACAAGTAACAGCGATAGGCATCACCCGTTTCTCCTAAGGCGGTTTCGGCCAGGCGTGCATATAGCTGAAACCCCTTGGATTTATAGCCATTAGTGATGGATTCGATTAGAATTCCACGAGCCTCGGCCATGCGCAGGGCACATAGGCGGTTGAGCACGGTAAATGCTTGCTCTCGTACAATGCGGGCAAGGCATTCCTTTACATCACCGGAAGGACTTCCGGCCAGGTAGTGGTCTAAAGTATCCCGGAGCAGGCGGGCCGTCTCACGGCGAGCATCGTCCAAGTGGGTTAGCCGGTCCAAACCGCTAACCTCCCCGGAGGCAGGGTCTATGCCATATTCAGCCTGTAGCTGCCGTGTAAATTCCTTTACCAGGAGAAAACGCGCATCAATGACAAATTTTTGCAGTCGATTACGGGTAGGTTGATCAAAAGCCATATTTATCAGTCCCCGATATTGAGAGTTATTTTAATTTCATTATAAAGTGTCAGTTCATTTTTTAAATCCTGCAACTGTCGGATCAAGACATCGAGTTGGTCGGCGCTTGTGACGGAAGATGGCAGTCTGACTGACCGTGTAATTTTGGATTTGCCACCTTGTTTTGCTTTTTCTTTTTCCTCTTCAATCCTTCGCAGCAGTCTCTGCTGGCCTTGTTTTATAATCCGCTCTTTCAAATCCCTCAGGCGGCAATGGCTGACAAACTCCTGGCTGATCAGTTTCTTAAGGCCCTGCAGATCATCGGATACGTTAATTATCAGTGCCTCGAGCTGTGACAGAACATTAGCCTGTTCTTCCTGGGTGAGTTCACTCCATTCCGGCAGTCGTCTAAGATCCTCTTCCCCCGCTCGAATTGTGTTTTTTTGGGCATCAACCATAGCAATAGCGGCATCACGGGTGCGGGCCTTGATATTTGTAAGCATGATATTTAAATCAACAGCATGCTTGTAAAAATCATCCTTGCTCAGTCGTTGGGCAAGAATGTCCAGTTCTTCAGCAAGTTCTGCGTGCAACTGGCCAGGTACGTCTGTGTTGGGAAGTGACTGGATTTCCCGGCGGTGCAGCTGAAGGCTCCGAATAGTATTTTCCAGTCCTTGCTTCAGGGCACGGTCCACTTCTCCAGCCCACTGTATAGCTTCATACAGCGATGATTCCTCGCTGCCAAACCGCTGAGGGGCATCGGAAGCGTCGCTAAACATAATGTCGGCGATTTCCCGGGCCAGCGACCGGATATGTTCCGCTCCGGAAAGTTCCAGGGACAAGAGCTTTCCTTCCAGGGGGGCAAAACGAGCTTGAAACTGAGGTAAATGTTTAGCTGCCGTTTTGCTTATTTCATCTTCAAGGGGCACCACCATATCCCCCACAAGTTCCGTCAATCGCTCTGCAGCCCTGGCTAGAACTTCCATCGAAGGGCGTTCCTCACGAAGTGCTACGCCAACGTTTTTAAAAGTATTATTTGTCTTCAGGGCGTCAATGGCCTGCTGTCCGTTAACCGTAACCTCGCGACCAGATACTTTCAGTTTAATCTCCCCGCCGACCAGGAGTGACGCTACCAGGTAACGCAGGGTGTCCGGAGACCAGCCAAAAGGTGCGCCTGTGAAATAGTCGACCAGGCGTTTTCCTTCTACCGTACCATTACGGTCTAGGTAGTCGCGAATGCTAACCAGGGCTTTGTGATCAGTTTTTATGGAAGGTTTTCCGCCAATAATTTGCACAAAGCCCAAAGGGTCGATTTTTGCTGTGACCGCTTTGAGGTTGCCCACCCGGAGGAACTGTTCAGCAATAGCAGTCTCAACCCGGACAGGGGCCTCTGAAAAGCGGTCGAAAACCTGTGCAGCCACCTCAGCCAGGTATTTCTTACTAGACTCAAGCACATCCTGGTCAAGACTGTCCACGGCTGTGGTCTGGCCACGGAAAATGAAAGACCCCCGGGCCAGGCAATTCTTGAACGTATGCCTCAGTGCACCTGCTATTTTGGATGCTCGGTCAGTTTGGGCAATACAGTATTCCTTTACTTCCTGGTCCGGTTCATTGCGGTATCGTCGGCAAATTTCTTGACAACGGTAGATTTCTGCAACTTTTTCATCAATTTCCGATACGGTGCGTCCCAAAAGGTAAATGGTATATTGGAAACTTTTGTGCCTAGACTCATCCACCAGCCGGGTACGTACTGTCTCATAGTCACTGGGTGAAATGAATTCCACCACGGTTTGGATGGTTTCCCGCTCGCCAGCCAGACTGGCTGTAGACGAGCCGTTCTGGGCTTTTAACCCGGTGGTAACCGCCAGGGCACCGTTTAAGCGGATTGACGGAAGCGGAGTAAACACTTCCCGCAGGGCTTCGTTAAAAATACGGCGAGTCTCAGCGGATCGGAGCGGAATCTGAACGCGCTCCTGCTCAATATCGTTTAATTTTTCGCTGAAAAAGCACAAGTTGCCATCCTGCTCACCAAAAGGAACGATGGGGTCATTTATAAGCTCGCTGACTGCCTTTTCAACATCATCTGCTCGCGAAGGAGCATCGATGCTTGGATGCATGAGGCTGGCCACGTTTTGAACGGTTACTGGCAAATTACTAAGAATCTGCAGCACAGCTACAGTTTTGGCGATTTCCTGATGATGTACAGAATCCGGGAAACGGATTAGTGCTTTACCAACCGCACGATGTACTGACGGGAATGCTCGCCGGATATCTTTTTCAAGGACATCGTATAACGTCACAGTGGTAGCCAGCCAGCCAATAGAATGTTCAGCGACCGGGGAACGACCGTCCGCTCCTTCTATCAAAATGTCTTGGATAACCTTAATGGCGGAACGTAAGCCTATCCCGCCTGTGGATTTCGCTAACGCTCCCAATAAATGGAGAAGAATGTCAAAGTGAGCTGGCAAAAAGGGATAAAGATTGACGAAGGTTTGCTTGTTGAAATCCGAATCGTAATATTTTGCATCTTGTAGTTTTGTGTAGTGTCGAAGGCTCTGACCAATTTGATCAAACAAATTACCTAACTGTGTTTCGCCTTGCGGGGATTTTCCTAAAAGGCGACGATAGCAAATTTCTTTGATATCATTCGATTCTAGAACAATCTGAATGGGAAACCGGTCTTTCAGCTTATAGAGCTCCGGCGAATTTAATGCCGCCCTGGGGTCGTCCTCGGTGAGTGTCTGCTGTGCAGTACCCATAATCCAAACTTTACCGCCACCATACTTTTTTAAATTTTTGGCCAAACCGTCCAGGTTCAGAATGAGATTTTGACGGGCTCCTACATACTGCCCTACCTCATCAATAATAAAAATGATGTGTCGCTTGCCCGTAGTCTCCCGGACGATGTCGATCATTTCTTGAACACGCTCATTTTCGAATCGCACAAAATCACTGGTCTCGGTCGTAAATGCGTTAGGGGTTTTGAATAACTGCGAGTACATCTGATGGGCGATTTCTGGAATTATGCTGTCAACCACTAAGGGATCATTTTGGACATCAGCCCATTCCACCCCCAGGTTATGCAAAATTATTTGCTTAAATTCTTCGTACCGATCGTCTTTTTGTAGTTTGCGCTCCAGAGCAGCAACCTTGAGGTTACGTGAATAACCCGCCCATTGCAGTACTTTGTAGTACAGAACAGTGGAGACATCCTCCATTGTCGCTCCCGCCAGCATTTCACTGGCCAAGTCAAGAAGCACCACTGCCGCAGGAAAACGTTTGGCAACAGTAGCTAACAGAGCTTTTGTCTGAGGTTTATGCAGCCGGTCCTGCAAATACTGGAGAAATGGAATGCCGTCAATCTGAGCCCGGACATCCATAGCCAGACCTAGATACTTGGTTAAAGAACTTTTACCGGAACCATAGAAACCGGAAACCCATACACCGATTTCATTTTCGCCACCTATTTCCATTGCGGCTTGCATCTTCGTGAGCAGCTTTTCTAACTGCTCTTCAATGCTTTCCGTAACGATATACTCTGAAATCTCCGCCTTCAGACTGCGCTCCTGTGAGGCATTGTAAGTAATGACCTTTTCAATAGTACGGTAGATATCCCTGTTTTGATTAAATAAACTTTTTATTGCTCCCATACAAACTCCACCTCGATTGTTTCTCTTATCCGCCCACATGCACTGAACGATAGTTCCCGTCTTCAGGGTAAAAACCAAGGAATTTCAGCCGTGTTTTCCCGGTCCGCTCGCCGGGGTAAAAGAAAACTGTCGGCACATTGAATTTGCCTTGGTGTTTACTTTCTATGGACCCAATTCGCATGTATGGGTGAAGCGCTTCCAGGTCTGTCACCAGGATAATAGCGTTTTCACGTCCCTCCAGTTGCTCCAGTTGGGCGATAAGCCGGGATTCTAAAGAACCGTTTGTGAGGGCATTAGCTAATGACTGGTTGGTTTTGTCCCAGGCTAGTGGCGTCCGTTTATCCGCAGTTACCCAGAGTTTGCGGAGCGGGGAATTTTGTAGAATGGATGTTATGTTCTCTGCAACAGAAAATATAGTAACGTCCCATCCATAATTGCGTAGTTTTGCAATCCATGCAGGCATTTGGCGCTTTACTTCGAGGATTTGATTAGGAGCAAAAATGAGATAATAGATAGGTTCAAAACTCGCATGACCTAGTTCCCGCCCATAGCGAATCCGCCTTAGCAGTTCATTAAATTCATCCTTGAGCGATGGCACTGACTAACTCCCCCCAGTTTTTGTAGTTCCAACCAAGGCAAATCACGTCTCCAGCGGTCTGAACAACAAAAAATCCCTTCAATGACAACCGTTTCAGTTCGTTAAGGACATCTTCTCTTTCCATTCCATAGATTTCCCAATCACAATGAGCAATTATGGTGTTGTCACCTAATCCTGAAAAATGCAAGTCGTAAGCCAGAAAAGCTGAAACCTTAGGCTCACCCCGATAAGGAATAATTTTACGGGACTTCTTAATACCTGGTTCTAACATTCCGAAGTCGGCACAACACCTTGTTAAATAACCGGCAACACGCTCAATCATGTTATCAGACCAGGGTTTAACAGTTTTTCCCAAACTTATTGACTTCATAACAAAATCCCGGGCATCTTCATTACTAATTACTTCGTGTCCACTTGAGTAACGATGCCAGTAGACTTCATGTATAAAGTCTGCCAAAATCAAATTTGCACGACAGGTAAACAGTAACAAAAATTGAGTAAATTCAGTTAAAGTTAGAAATGGTAACATTCTTTTTAAAATGACAGCAGGGTAGTCGTTTACGACCAAATATCTCGGTGCGAAGCATTCAAAAATTAGATTTTTGAGGCGACGGGCCGACATATTAGGGAAATTACCGGAATCTAGTACGTATTGAAAAAGCTGTGAAGCATTCATGCCTGGTTCCCATAAATCTAAAAGAGTTCGAGTTTCATCGATCACTCCTAAGCCAGCCCCAAGTTGTGTAGTATAAAGTTGTGCTTTTTTCATTTATTTTCATTATCCCTCTGAAAAAAATGGAAACACTTGATTATTTGTTTCGAAAGAATTCCTGTAGTACCTTGCAACAACCTGCCAACTACTTTTCCTTTCGATGTCATTCAGACCACCGACATGCACTGGGCCAACAGAGGGATTTATACTTACATCACCACATATTTCCAACGCATCAAGTGCCTCTTTCTTACTTAATAAATCTGCTGTTAATTGTTTAACGATTTCAGAATCACATAAAATAACGTGCAACTCCTGCTCAATAGCTTCCGGAAGTCTGAATAGATGAAATACTCCTCGACCAATGCCTATGTAATTATCATGTACTTTAGCTGACGCTTCTTTGACTCCATGATACTGTGCAAGAAAAAATGTTTTCCCTAACACTGGAGATAAAAAAGCTTTGCTTCTCGGTGCGAAAAAAGAGCAGGGCCACCAGGCGAACTGATTTTGCTCACCAAGATACCCTACAAGTATTCTTAATTTAGTAAGGAAGACAAGGTCATTTCTTTTCATTAAAAAACACTCCTACGAGTATTATTACCAGTATGAACCAGTAGTCTCTCTCTAAAACTGGAAAGAGTAAGGATGAGGCAATACTTTAATAGGCTTTTATATAAAATTTTACACAAATAAGTAAATTCCTCTAAAATATTTCTTTTAGCTTTTATATAATTAATCTTAAGCTTAGTTTTGGCGGCCATTTTCCATTGGAAAACAGTTCCTTTTAATGAGGTTACGCCGGCGCAAAAAATTAATCCGTACATTTATCCGCGAACTTATATTAGACCCCGAAAAGCAAGAAGTCAGGGTATCATTTTACCCTGACTTCTTAGTGCATAGTATTGGTCAGACTGTCCGAAAAGTCAACCCGCAAAAGCACAGCATAGCGTATAATCTATATATAGGATAACGGACAGGCTATATCGGGAGGGCAGTTATGGGATACATATGTGGAGAAGACCGTAGCCAGCAGCAGCTTTTTCCTGCAACTCTGGAAGAATTGATTGACCCGAATAACCCCGTGCGGGTCATTGATGCCTTTGTCGACCATTTAAATATGGCCGACTTTAGGATTACACATGCTAAACCAGCTAGCACCGGCATATGTGCCGGTTTTAATGTACGGCACAGCCAATCATCCTCTTCAGTCTTATCCGTCTTCTGAAGTTCCCTATAATGCTTTCAATATACTAAAGCGCTATACCAAAAAGAAGGTTATTATATCCGTAACGACATTCCCACCCAGAAACTTCGACTTTGCCTGTCAGAACATCCCTTAGGTACAGTGAAATGGTATCATGGCGCCCACTATCTGTTATGTAAAGGAATAAAGAAAGTAACCGGTGAACTGGGGCTTAGTTTCCTTGCGTATAATTTGAGACGAGCGATTAATATGTTGCGCGTTCAAAATTTAGTGGAGGCAATGAGGGGATAAGCTGCCCTCTTTTTGACCGGACAAACTACACCCCCAGATCAATTTGCAAACTCCTAAACACCCAAGGCTTGATAGGGGTCACATCCGGGTCCATTTCAAAGGTGTCCCACTGAGGGGTACCCCCCAGTAGCAGGTTAAACCACTTTTCCCGATCCTTAACGGTATGATAGATGCTTTCGTCGATGGTATTTTTGATGTAGGGGTAATAGACATCCAGTGTAACCTCATGTCCCTTCTCCCTCAGCTTGGAAATGAGGCTACCGATACGGTCGATTCGGCCCACCCTTTGTTCCAGGGAGGCCGGGTTCCATTCCAGATCGTAATGGATGACTCTTTTGCACTCCACCTGCAAATCAATTCCTTCTTGCATGGTGGCGGTGGCAATGAGAATCTGGGGGTAAAAGGGCGTGTTGAAGCCGGCCTTGATTTTCTTCCTGGCTGAGATTTCGGTACCGCCGTGGATGATGGCAACCACCTCGGAACTGGCCAGGCCCAGTTGCATTTCTTCCCGATTGGCCGCCGTTTCGTTGCAATAGCGGTCCAGAAACCGTTGAAAGGCCTGGTCCCAATCCAGAAGGCTGCCGCTGCTAAAAGTCCTTTGCAGGAGAAGGCTGTCCTCTTTATCGGGGTGAGCCACTTTTTGGTACCGTAGCTTAATGAAAAAACGCCTATCCCTTCGTAAAAACTGGATCATGGAAGAAACCAGTGCATCCCGCTCCGCAGGGGGCAGCTTGTTTAGCTGAGCCTGATAGATATGCCAGATGCCTTTATATTGAATGACTTCATGGATAAGTTTTTTGGAAATGTTCCGGAGTGTAGTATTTTCTTCTTCTGGGGAGTCCTCCTCATCCAAATCTCTTTGGAGATTTATGCCGAACTCAATATAATCAGCATCCAGGATATTCCTTACGGTGGCCAAAAGCTCCGGATAACCCGCCAGTTGCTCTTGCCAACCCGAAATTTTGGCTAAGGCCCTTTCAAATACCAGCTGTTCCACGATGCGCTTGATATACATGTAATTGGCTTTTACTGTAACGTTATACTTTTTATATGTCTGAACCACTTCCTCCGCAATATCCGAAGCCTCGGGGATGTATTTCCGGTTCTTCCCACACAGCTTGAGGACCGGCACAAGAACGGAATGGATATAGCTTTCCTGCAGCAAAAACCAGGCTACATCCTGCTTATTATAAAAACGCTTGCAGTAGTTCTCGAATCCTTTCAGGCCATTGCCGGGGAAGAGCTTTTTAAGGGATTTATCAAAGGATCGATTTAGCCTTTCGTTCATGCTTTTTTTCAACTGGCTGATGGTCTCGATCCGATCACAGAAAAGCAGGGTCTTTTCCCCATTCTCCAAAGCCTTTACCACTTCGTCCACCACAGCGCTCAGCTTCGGGTGGGCGATTTTCTTGAAGTCCATACGACGCAGTTGGTGGATTGCTTCTAAATCTCGCTCATAGATACTGGCATTTTGCACGGCCTCAAAAGATGAGGTAAAGGACTGCTTAACATTGGCAATGAAGGTGCGGTCCCCCCGGGCTAGTATTTCATAAAGGGCCTTTTCCATCAGCGCAAAGGGAATGTAGGCTTCACTGGAAAGCGGTATGCCGCACTGCTCCCGGTTATCAAGGGAACCGATGATTTCCCTTCGATATTCATCCTTCGGTTTGACATTGCGGATCATAAGCTTTTTCAGGATTGCTTCCAGACCATTTTTCTGAGCCACTAGGCTACGGTACAGTTCGTAGGTCTCGCGGATATCAAAGCCGATGTTTTCCACCTGGCCGGATTCTATGACCTGTTCCAGCAACGCCCCTTCATCCGGGCTCAGGGCATGGACATAGACTTCAAAGCGGCTCATCTGCTCCTGATACTTGGCCATTTCAAGGAATAACTCCGAAACAATCCCATCAAACCCCGCCAGCCCTGCCCCGGCCACATGGGCAGACCTAAACATGTCCAGCACCGACCGCAGTTCACCCTCCCCCAGTTGGAACGGGGTTGCCGTAAGGAATATCCCTCTTGCAAATTTATGCCAGACGGCTGCCTCCAGCGCCCTTCTTTTGACCGTTTCCTGGTTCTTCAGCTTATGGGCTTCATCCAGAATGAGCAAGGAGGCCTGAGGCATAACCTGGCTGATGGCCCTGTAGCGCAATTCCTTGAGACTGTTCCAGAGGTGGCTGACCCCTTGGGGGGAAACGCCACTTTCCTGATAGATTTGATCCAGCTCCTCATACCAGTTCTCGGGGATCTCCTCATAGGTAATGCCCATATTGGTAAATTCCTCCGGTGCATATACGCTGGTATCGCCCCCTAAGGCCTTTAAAATCTGCTCTCTGGTTTTGCCCCAAAAACGCCTGTGCTTAAACCAGCAGGATAGAAAGAAGCTCTTCTCGTACTTCCAGCCCATGGAAGCGAAAACATTGATGGGAATGAGAAGTACCTTTGCCTTTTTCTCCGCCGCATCCGCCAGTTGGCTAATATAGGTGCCCGCTCCCTGGGTCACTTCATATACATCGGAATCACTGAGGTCCACCTGATCTCGGTGCAGGTTTTTATCTATAAAATTGCGCAGATCATGATGCCACTTAGTATTTAAAAGCCAACCGGGGGTAATGATGATGACCGGTTTATCCGGGTATTTTACCAAAAACCAGACTGCGGTACCGATGGAAATATAGGTTTTCCCCATGCCCACATCATCGCCCAAAATGATGCCGGGCATATCCCGAAGCATCCTAAGCACCTGCTCACAGGTCCTGGTCTGTAGTGCTGCGGTGGCTTTGTCGATGCTGGCGGACAAATCAAATAGCTTTGTCATTTCCTTTATATACATGCTCTTCACGTTCCAATCTATAGGCATTCAGTAAGACATCGTACTGGTTGCGAAGGGTTTTTCCGGCTGTCTTATAAATCCCCCTGCGAATAGCAACGGCTTCTGTCATGAGCTGGGCCAGTTCCTGTTCCTTAAACGCTCTGCCCAATGGATCTTCGGGATATTGCAAATGAGCGATGACATTCTCAAGCTCCACCAGCAGCAAAAAGGTTTCTTCCTTTGCAGCGGTGCCCTGCTTAAAATCTTTCACAATCAACTGGAGCAGGTTTTTAAGACCCATTGAATTGGTCAGGTAACTTGTAAAGGCCAGCTCGGAATAGTAGGGCAACTCCAGGCCCTGCTTCAGGGCTGCCATTGCTTTGTAATACCGCTGCAAATTGTGCCGGAAATAAAGGGCCAGCCCCCCTGCCGCTTCCTTTTCCTGCAACCTCTGTACCCGCTTCAATCGTTCGATTTCTGAAAGGCTTTTATACTTGCCTACCAGATAATCAATGATATCCTTCATTTCCAACTCAAAGGAAAGCTTAAGGTCTTCGGATTCAAACTCTTCCTTATTTACGATCCGAATGGGTACATAGAAATCAAAATCGCTGCAGAAAATATGCAGATCCTGGGAGCGTTTTAGGCGAAAACCTTCTATAATAATGTGATCCAGGCCCTGCTCGGTTTCATAGAGCAGCTGGTTCTGGTATTCAATCCGAAAGGGAACAATCTGTGGCTCTTTCATTAGCTTGATGACCAGCCTTTTTTCATCCAAATCGGCGCTCTCCACAAAGGGCACGATTCCCTTTTCCCGGACTTCCCGATCTTCGTAAAACAGGTCCTTGACCCCAACCTTTGTGCTCCCAGGCAAGGCAAACTTCAGACTGCCATACTCCAACACCCCAAGCTCAATATTCCGTAGGGAACCCATTTTTGATCGCATGGCGTTATTGGTAAAATTGATAGAGCCACTCAGGAGCAGCTTCTTGCCACCTTTCAATTCAACCAGGATGATTTTGGCGTGCAGGGTTCGAGGCACGGGCTCGCCGTCTTCCCGCTCCCACCCCCTGTGAATAACGTAAAGCTCGGTGTCTTTGTATTGGCTGCAGAGTTCCCCGAAAATATTGACCGGAGCAGTTACCTTATACTGTTTTTCCTGTTGGCTTTTCAGGGCGGGAAAGTAGATTTTGAATTTTGCTTTGGGATAGGCGTTCTTAACGGCAGCGGCAAACTGCATAAGAAGGGTCTTCTCCATTGCCCGATCCCGATCGTTTTCAAAAAAGGGCGACAGGATGGAAAGGGATCTGCATTCTTCCTGTAGGTCTTTTATTTCTGCCAGCAGGTTATCAAACACGCTGGCAGTACTCACAGTTGATAATAGTTTGGGGAAACCTTTCCCACCCCGGCAGCCGCCCAGGAATTTGCTGATCTCCTTTAGGGCATAATTACCATCCAGGCCATAGTGCTCCCGGAGCCAGCTCAGTATCCCCTTCAATTGCTCTGCTAGGCCCGAAGGCTGGTCCTGGGTGATGTCCTCATACCACAAGGTTTCCGCATTATAGCAGAGGCCAGCCTTTGTCAGGTTGCAAGAGCCGATTATGACCAGTATGTAGGTTTGATACAAAAGTATGTAGCACTTGGGATGGAAGGTGTACTCCCAAATGGTGATATGGTCGTACAAAAAGGTCCGGCCCCCATTGTACTGCCTACCATCCGAAAGCACCGTCACTGGTACTTCGCGTAATTTCAGCGCCAGTTCCTTGCGAAAGCGCAGTTCATTCTCTTCCGGATTGCCGGGAATGCCCAGAAAGCCAGGTAATAGATGCTGTTCAAAAAGTTCCGCATCAAAACCGTAGCTCATAAAAAGGGCTGCCACCGGCGGCTCCTTGTCTTGGTTGATTAAATCAAAGAAATCAATATACTTCAGCACCTGGTTCCCACCCCGTATCTTCCATGAGCGTTAGCATATTGGAAATTTTGTAGCCATGCAAAAACTCTAGCTTCTCGGTCTTTGTCGGGTAATCATAGCCCGTGGTGACGATAATCTCGTTGCCGTCCAGCACCATCCAGGAGCCACTGTTTCTTCTCTTCATAACACTGTTATGGTACCGGGTCATTTCCAGTAAAAAGGCACCATAGGCTGGCTCTGTGAGAGTTTGAAAGCTGTTAAGCAAGCTGGCAAAAGCTAAGCCATGATAACTGTCGACGATTTTCCGATATTCCCTTTGGTTCAGCAACATACTGATAGAATTGCTGCTGGACAATTGGTCCAGGTACTCTCTGCAACCAGCCACAGCCTGTTCCACCGTTATTTTCCCCAGATGCTCCTCCGCCGTACGGATGATGGCGCACCAGATTCGGTTCAGAATAATGGCCAGTTCCTCAAAAGCCAGAATGGTCCGAAAACCCAAAACCACTTGCTTCCCCCGATCCGTACGGGGGTTCTGCCGGGCAATCTGCTCCACAATTTCCAGTGCGTTCCCTGCGGACCTATTTTGATAAATATAGGTAAGTGCCGTATTGTTCCTGGGATGTTCCAGGATGTATTCCTTTAATAAACGTATTTCTTCCTGATGATAGGGAACAAAATACTTGGCCACTTCTTCGCTAATGGTGCCATCCAACATTGCGTGAAAGCCAAAGGACGCCAGAGACCCTTTTCCTTCCTTGGGAACGATCTTCTCTTCCTTCATTGCCCGTAGGACTAATTTATCGTAAATGCTCATGTTGACAAAGTTTTCCGCCAACGTCCGGCCTTTATGGGTTAACCTCAAATCCTCTTTAATCAGCTCCAGATCCTCGAGGCTGGATCTGTACGCTCCCAGTCCCCCTAACTCCAGTTGTCTCGTGAGAAAGCGATAGTTCAGGGATTGGTTCTCTTCCTGATAGGCCCTCAGGGCTCCCCGCTTACCCCGAAACTCCCTTTCTCTGCCATCCCTTTCATATAAATTCCCACCGTAATGCTCCACCACGGCCCTGGCCCAGTACCGCTCGTATAACTTAAAGGCCTCCAGGATTTCCTTCTCATAACAGATATTGCCCTTCCTTTGCAGATATTGCTCGGAGATATACAGCCCATAACAGACCATGCTGTAATATCTCGCCCTTGAGGTCCTGGTAGTAAAACTGGGCAGAACCACATTGCCCAGTAATTGAGCAAAGTAATCAAAGGCCAATGGGTCCAGCAAGGTGGTTTCATCCTCTAGGGTTCCATATTTTGTCCAGGCTAACGTGGATTCCATCAAGCCTCCCCCTTACTATTGTCATCACATTTTTACAAATTTCTCCTCCTCCTTGACTTTTTCCTCTATCCTTTGGCACCACAACAAAAAAATAACAACTACCCTAAAGTCGTTGTCGTCCTGAGCGTGAACGAAGGATTTGGCCTTATCCTACCACCAGCAGGTTGTTCAGAACAAAGCCAGGCTCAGGTTGCTGATAGTAGTCTGGGGACTGTTTTACGCAAAACCCCTGTCCTTTCCGGGTATTGCTTATTTTTTCCTAAATAATGAACCTAAAGTAAGTTCCCTTTGAATATCAGTCCAAGGGAATATAAAACAAACTATCAAATTACCCCAAAACTCAAAAACCTGTGATACTAAGCTATTTCGGTTCTATCACCATAACGGTCTCAACATGGTGGGTCTTAGGAAACATATCCCGCCACATGTTAACATAAAGAAGCTGTCCCAATTTACCTCTCAGGTCAGCCCTTTTTTTCCTGGTCAGACTGTCCGAAAAAAAGTCAACCCGCAAAAGCACAGCATAGCGTATAATCTTAATATAGGATAACGGATACTCTATATCGGGAGGTATATCGATGCCCTTTTGCATCATCCGACAGGACATCACAAAAATGAAGGTTGATGCGATCGTCAACGCTGCGAATACGGCCCTCCAGATGGGCGGCGGGGTTTGCGGAGCCATATTCAAAGTGGCGGGAGCGCATGAACTCAAAGCCGCCTGCGATAAACTCGCTCCAATTCAGACAGGTGAAGCAGTTATTACGCTAGGCTTTCGGCTAACCGCTAAATATATTATCCATACGGCGGGACCCGTCTATAGTGACGGTAAGCACGGCGAGGAGGCGCTGCTTCGCTCCTGCTATACGAATTCTCTGAAACGTGCCCTGGAAAATGGTTGTAAAAGCATAGCTTTTCCGCTGATATCAAGCGGAATTTATGGCTATCCGAAAGTTGAAGCCCTACGGGTGGCAACCGCTGCAATTCAGGATTTTCTCGACAAACACGACATTGATGTGTCGCTTGTGGTGTTTGATAAAGCCGCGTTTGAGGTGAGCGAGAAGCTGCTTGGCGAAGTCGCCAGTTACATTGACGAGCATTATGTCAAGGAACATAGGGACACACGGCGTAAGTTGCTCAATGTTGAACATAAAGCTCTCGAAGAAGCTGAACTTATTCAATATAACGCTCCAATGACACAAAAAGCGGGGAACTGGATTGACGATTTGTTCGGCAACCTCGATGAGCCGTTCTCGGCAACGCTCCTACGCCTGATTGATGCCAAGGGTAAAACAGACGTGGAGGTCTACAAGCGCGCTAACCTCGACAGAAAACTGTTCTCCAAAATTAGGACAAGCAAGGGTTATATACCGAGCAAGCGTACCGCCGTTGCCCTCGCAGTGGCGCTGGAACTGAACCTTGCCGAAACGGACGACCTTTTAGAGCGGGCGGGTTATGCGCTGTCCCATAGTCAGAAGTTCGACGTGATTGTCGAGTATTTCATCGTGAACGGCAAGTATGATATCTTTGAGATAAATGAGGTGCTGTTTAAATACGACCAGCCGCTATTGGGAGGGTAAAGGCGATGGAATTACACCAGTGAAAGATTTGTCGCTTCCCAAGCGACCAGGCCTTTCTCACTAAGTGTTATCCTTAAGTCACAAATAGACTTAAGGAGGACACTTGAATGAAAAAAGGATTAACGGAACTGGTATTCATACTCGATAAAAGTGGCTCAATGGGTGGCTTGGAATCCGATACAATTGGCGGCTATAACGCAATTCTCGAAAAGCAAAAGGCGGTTGAGGGTGAATGCTACATCACGACTGTGCTGTTTGACAACAATTATGACCTGCTCCACGATCGCATCGACATCCAGGCGGTTAGCCCGATAACCGAAAAGGAGTACCAAGTCGGTGGTTCAACGGCACTCCTTGATGCTGCCGGCAGAACGATTCATAAAATCGGCAACGCCCAGAAGCACACCGCCGATGACTACCGAGCGGAAAAGGTCATGTTCGTCATCATCACGGACGGTGAGGAAAATTCCAGCCGCGAATACTCAGCGGAGAAGGTCAAGGCGCTAATAGAGCGTCAAAAGGCGAAGTACGGGTGGGAGTTTATCTTTCTCGGTGCAAACATTGACGCAGTAGAAACTGCGGTACGTTTCGGCATCAGCGCAGACCGTGCTCAGAACTACCACGCCGACAGCGAGGGCGTTGAACTCAATTTCCGCGTTATGAGCGAAGCGGTCGCTACATTCCGCGAACAAGCCATAATGCCGGAAGGCTGGAACGTTGAGATTCAAAAGGACTACAAGCGGCGTGGCCGCAAACCATAATGAGGGCTGAGCAAGGTTTACTGCTCTTAAAATCCTGATGTTTTGCTTCATGACAATCAGAAAAACAAAGTTTAGTTCTGCCGCTAAGTTGTGCAGTAGTTTATGAGATACCATAATAACAATTGATTAATTAAGGAGATATCCTGCTTTGAATTATGATATTGTAGAGCTTAAAGAAATGATAATAAATCTTGTAAATAGCAAAGAATATCATGAGTTACATTCATACTACTCTCAAAGCTCATATTTTAATATTCTTAATATTTCAAGGAAGGAAACAATTCATAGTGAGTTCCTAGCATGGTTATTTAACCCGGAGGCTAATCATGAACTAGGTGATTATGCTATAAAAAAACTGCTGGCGACTCTAGCTTTGGTCGTAAATAGAACGCAAAGGGGAAATAAGGCAAGCAAGTTCCCAGAAGAAATTGAAGATTATATTGTGTCCGGAAACTATGAAGTTGACAATATTGTTGTCCAGAGAGAAAAAAATATTGGCAGGGATGGATATATCGATATCTTTATTTAATTAGACCTTATTATACAAAATGAGCCGGATCACTTAAATATTATAATAGAAAATAAAGTTAAGTCAAAATAAGGGGATCGGCAAACATTA
>LADL02003663.1_pt1 | contig 26230 bp, 15 predicted proteins | sample 619721 | NCBI WGS metagenome assembly LADL02 (sample SAMN03397408, study PRJNA257561) | rock porewater metagenome | biome: terrestrial; feature: Opalinus Clay rock; material: porewater; isolation source: Opalinus Clay rock porewater BRC-3 borehole | place: Switzerland: Mt Terri URL, St-Ursanne ...
AATTCACACAAACCGGCGGCCCTTTCCGCTGTCCTGTTGACAATAAACATGGCCGGAGCCCCATTTAGAGCAAGAGCCACCGCCACCGCCCTGGCGGCTCCCCCGGCGCCTATTATTACAGCCGGCACAGAGTTAATTTCAGCGCCGGACTCTTCTTCCAGAGAACGCACAAACCCCAACCCGTCGGTATTATGACCGGTGAGAACACCCCCGCGGTTTACAATTGTGTTTACTGCCCCCGAAAGGCGGGCTGCTGGAGAAAGGCGGTCCACCAGGCCTGCCGCCGCCTGCTTGTGTGGCACGGTAACATTTACACCGGTCAGGTTGAGATTCCTGATAGATCGCACAGCCCCAGCCAGTCCCCCGGGCTTTACGGCAAAGGGTACGTAGGCCCAGTCCAGGGACATTTCCTTAAAGGCGGCGTTATGCATGGCAGGAGAAAATGAATGCTCAACCGGGTAGCCAAAAATACCGCAAACACTTGTCTTGCCACTTATTTCCACTGCACATTCCCCCCCCCGGTGCCGGCCAGTCTTATCCTGGAAAGAACCAGCCTTTCCAGCCTCCGGTTGATCATTTCCGTGGCCCAGTACTCCTTGCCGGGCATGGGCATCACCAGAATAGTATAAAGTCCCAGCCTATTTCCCCCTAAAATGTCGGTGAATATCTGGTCTCCCACCACTGCCGTTTCCCTGGAAGTAACGCCCAACATTTTCATGGCCTTACGGAAAGGGTGCTTGCGGGGTTTAATAGCCCTGCATACCGAGGGTATTTCTTCAATACCGGCCACCCGCCCAAGTCTTACAGGTCCATTGTTGGAAACCACACACAACTTGATTCCCCTGTCACCCAGACTTTTTATCCACCCCGCCACCTCGATGGAAAGACAGGTCTGATCCCTTGGCACCACCGTATTGTCCAGGTCAAACAGCACACACCGTATTCCCATTGAATACAACTGGCTGGGGTCAATGCAGGTCACCGTGGGCACGTACATTTTAGGGTATAAAAGCCTCAGCAGCCCGTTGCCCGGTGGCACTACGGCAAAATCAACATTGTTTTGCATAATTTTAGGCACATCTCCCAGTACTCTTTATTACTGTACAGAAATAATGAACAGAATAATTCAGTTGATAAATTTCCTATACGAGGGTTTCAAGGGGGTTATACCCCTTGCCTTTTATATTAAAGATTCTTTTCACTGCGGCCATAAGCTGCTCCATGTCATTATGGCATTCAGGAAGGCAGATCTTTTCCCTCTGAATCAAAACCACCGGAATACCAAGCTCGGTGGCTGCCCTTACCTTGTTATACGTGCCTCCGGGCGGCCCGCCGTCCCTGGTGACCATAACCCCGGCCCGGTAGGATTGAAAAACGGCCTTGTTCAATTTTATAGAAAAAGGCCCATGCATGGCAACTATATCCCGTGGAGAAATACCCAGGTCCTGACACTTTTTTATCACCCTGTGATCGGGAAGCACCCTTACCACAATCCTCCTGCCCCTCAGTCCGGGATGCCGCAAAAATATTTCCAGGTTATTGCTTCCGGTTGTCAGAAATATCGTATCCCCAAAGCCCGAAGCAGCTTGAGCCGCTTCCTCCCAGGAGAATACCCGGCGCAGAAGAGATCCGTGGGGTAAATCGGTCTCCCCCCTGCCAAACTTTATATAAGAAATTTTTAAAAGGGCACAGGCCTCCCTGGCCATGCTGGAAAGTGGATTGGCGAAGGGATGGGTGGCATCTATAATCAGGGTCACACCCAGGCCAGTCATCAACTCCTTCATTTCTCCTGTATCCAGAGGAGCGTCCCACACACTGTCGGCCCCGCTCACCCCGGCCAGCCTGCCGCCGTAATCGGTGCGAACCACGGCTGCAACCCCAAAGCCTTCAGCCTTCAGAGATTCTATCAGTGACCGGGACTCGCCTATCCCGTACAATACCATAACCAACCGGGATCACGCTCTTTTCATAAATAATTACATACATTCTATTTGCCTTAAACAAACTCCTCCCAATGTAGACAGGCACCAAAAATGTCGTTTCCCCATAAAATTATTGAAGTATCCAGGGGGGAGGGGCTGCTATATGATTGACGGCCTTTGGGCGCTTATGATACTCTCGGTGACAAACGGTATAATACTACTCACATCATATATTTCCAACAATACCTTCCCCCATCCCCTGTCGGAAAGCGCGGAGGCGGAATATATCACCCGCCTCAATGGGGGAGACCAGCAGGCCCGACAAATTCTGGCTGAACATAACCTGCGCCTGGTGGCCCACATCGTTAAAAAATTTGACGGCAGCGGTGAGGATACTGACGACCTCATATCCATTGGCACCATTGGACTGATTAAGGCAATAGACACCTACTGCCCGGACAGGGGCACCAGGTTGGCCACCTACGCCGCCCGCTGCATCGAAAATGAAATTCTAATGCACCTGAGATGTGTCAAAAAAATGCGGGCGGAGGTATCCCTCTACGACCCCATAGGCATAGATAAAGAGGGCAATGAAATAAACCTGCTGGACATTCTGGGAACCCATGCCGATGTGGTATCGGAACTGGTGGAAAACAAATTTGAGCAGCTGAGGCTACTGGGTAAGATAAAAAATCTTACCCACAGGGAAAGGAAGGTGCTGGAACTTCGCTTCGGCCTCCTGGACGGAACCCGTAAAACCCAGAGGGAGATAGCTGGTATCCTTAAAATATCAAGGTCCTACGTTTCCCGCATTGAGAAGAAGGCCATCATTAAAATAATAAAGGAAATGGCGCTTTGTGATAAAGAGTAAAATACCCCGGACAGCTGTAAGGGGTATTTACTGTTACGTAGCTTATTTTTATCCCTCAAGGGTCCGATAAGAAAGGTTTTTCTACTATACCTTCATACCTTGCTTATAGTTCTCCGGTTAAACACCACCTTAATCTTGGAATGGCAACTAACAATACGAATAACTGCTTTTGTTATTGAGGAATACCGGGCCAATCTTTACTGTTTCCAAAGATTATGAAAACTTTAAGACCTTAATGGGTCCTTAGTGCCGTTTTCTACTTTCTATAAAAAATCATAATCCGGAAAGATCAAATAAAGGCGCAAAAATGCTGCGCCTTTTCTGTTTGAATATCCGTCAAAATAAAGGAATTAGAGGAGTGACGTAGAATTATACCAATTTGTTGGATCTCTTATTCTGGAGAGAGGTGTACAATGGAATACATAAGACCATTTCTACTTGGTAAGTATCACCTTATTCCCGATAACCTTAAACCCGAATTTAATCATGAACATCACTTAACCAATTATAATCGGGCTTTTCTACTAAATATGGTTTTGCTAGTTATTTCCTTCATATTGCTATTATCTGATTTATTTAATGCTCAACAGGGGTTGTGGCTTAGAAATTATGGCTATAAATTACTTTATTATATGCATTTTACTCTTACCATTGGTCTAGTGTTCATGTTGTTGTTAAGGTATTACTTGGTTTATTATCTCAAGCCCAAATTGCTACTCCGGTTTTACAACTATTATACCCTGGCCAACGCATTATTTCCCTTATTCGTATGCGCAGGGGTATCCGGCGTTGATCAAACAATCCATGGCCAGGCCACTGTTTTTATACTTGGATTGTTAGTGCTGTCGGTATCTATATATTTTTTCCCTGTCCACAGTATGCTTATTTACTCTATTGCATTGTTAATATTTATTATCGGAATTACTCATTTCCAGCCAAACCGTGATATTCTCCAGGGACACTATATTAACGGTCCCTTAGTATACATCCTATCTTTGATGATAAGCAGAGTACTATTTAATCAAAGGGTTGAAGAATTTCTCAACAAGAAAACTATCCTTTCCCAAAAGAACCAGTTGGAGAAGAAAACCAAAGACCTGGAAGAAACCATGAATGTTTTGCTTAATACACAGAAACAGCTGGTACAATCAGAAAAGCTGGCGGCCTTGGGAAATCTGGTGGCGGGAATAGCTCATGAAGTAAACACCCCCGTTGGCGTAGCCTTAACGGCTTCCACCCACCTGAGCAAGCTAACAACGGATATAAATGTTCTGTTTAATAACAATAACCTAAAGAAATCAAGTCTAACCGAGTTCCTGGATACTATCAAAGAAGGGTTCCAGATATTGGAGTGCAACTTGCGCAGGGCGTCTGATTTAGTACGCAGTTTTAAGCAGGTGGCAGTTGACCAGTCACATCAGTCCCTACGGAGATTCAATGTAAAAGATTATCTGGATGAGATACTATTAAGTCTGCAACCGAAAACGAAGTACTTTAAGCACCAAATAATTGTTAACTGCCCCGGTGATATTACTATCTACAGTTACCCTGGCGTGATATCCCAGGTTATAACCAATCTTCTCATGAACTCCTACACTCATGCTTTTGATAAAAATGAAGAAGGCACTATTAGGATTCATATTGAAAAAACAGGTAATAAACTGATACTAAATTTTTCTGATAACGGCAAAGGAATTCCGGATCAGTACATCGATAAAATATTTGAGCCTTTTTTTACCACCAATCGGGGAGACGGGGGAACAGGGCTGGGACTGCATGTTGTCTATAACCTGGTGACCCAAATACTAAAAGGTACTTTAATAGTAGTAAGCAAAATTAATGCAGGAACGGATTTTAGTCTGGAATTTCCGCTAAATGAGGAGGAGCACCATGGTAATGCACATCTCAGATAAAGATCCTGATAGGATACTTTTCTGTGAGGAAGAGGCGCCAACCATTGTCTCTGAGGAAGAAGAAAAGTGGAAATTATTAATCGTCGATGATGAAGAAGAAGTACATAATGTCACCAAATTTTTGCTAAAGAACAAGCAGTTTGATGGAAAGGGCATTTCTATTATCAGCGCTTTTTCTGGTGAACAGGGGCAACTTTTCATTGAGACGGAGTCGGATATTGCGGTAATACTGCTTGATGTGGTTATGGAGCGGGAAAACTCAGGACTGCAACTGGTAAAACATATCCGTGATGTTTTAAAAAACAGGGCTGTCAGGATCGTTTTAAGAACAGGCCAACCGGGGCAAGCCCCAGAAGAAAAAATAATAACCGAGTTCGATATTAACGATTATAAAGAAAAAACTGAACTAACAGCCCAGAAGTTATGGACCACAATAATCTCCGCGCTTAGGTCCTACCGGGATATAAAAACTATAGAAGCTACCAAGTTAGGGCTTGAAAGAATAATTCAAAACTCTGCCTCTATATTTCAGCTGCAGTCAATGAAAAATTTTGCGGAAAGTGTCCTCACACAATTAGGCAATCTTCTAAATCTGGATGAAAAGTTAGTATACAATTCGTGTTTTGCCTTTAAAGATTACGAAAACAAGATACATTTTTTAGCCTGTAATGATAATAATTTTGGAAACAGTTTACCGCAGGACGATATTTCGCCAGAAATAGTGAAAAAGTATACACTTGATTGTTTCTACAGAAAAACAACCAGTTATAACGATACTTTTTTCACTGAATATTTTAAAAGCAAATCAGGAGTTGAGATAGTAATCTATCTTAACGGTTTAAAAAAAATAGACCAATGGGATAGGTATTTAATAGAAATCTTCTGGTCTAACGTTTGCATAGCCTTTGAAAATATTTTTCTGTGTCAGGAAATTGAAAGCACCCAGAAGGAAATTATTTTCACCCTGGGTGAGATCTCGGAAACAAGGTCCAAAGAAACGGGTCAACATGTTAAAAGGGTAGCTGAATATTCCAAGTTAATTTCTATAAAGTACGGTTTAAAAGAAGAAGAAGCTGAATTGATTAAACTGGCCTCTTCAATGCATGATATAGGAAAGGTTGGCATTCCCGATTCAATATTAAATAAGCCTGGTAAACTTACCCGAAATGAGTATGAGCAGATTAAGAAGCATACCATTTACGGGTATGATGCACTGAAGTATTCCAATAAGGATATTATTAACGCTGCCGCAATTATTGCCCTGCAGCACCATGAAAGATATGACGGTTCAGGTTACCCCCATGGACTTAGCGGAGAAGGTATTCATTTATACGGAAGGATAACGGCCGCTGCCGATGTCTTTGACGCACTTATTAATGATCGTATCTATAAGAAGGCCTGGGACCAGGATAAAATACTGGAATACTACGAACAGGAAAAAGGAAAGCAGTTTGATCCCAAAATTGCCGAAATACTTTTAAGATATTTTGATGAATTTGATACTATCAACAAAAAGTATGGAGATACCAAGAACCGCTAAGGGTTTTAGGATAACTCCAGATGTGTTTGGGTATCTTTACGGTAGATCCAACTATTCTAGCTAATTTCTGATCAAAAGATAATAATTTTCATGTTAGTTTAAGGAGTGGGAATTCTGGCTAGTTTAAATGAATTGACCCTGCCCCAAAGGTCCATATGGTATATAGACAGGTTTTATCATGATTCTTGTTATGTTAATATTGGCGGTACCGTTTTAATCAATGAGCAGGTGGACCCGGAGCTTCTTAATAAGGCAATTAATATCTTTATTGAAAAAAATGATGCTATGCGGTTAAGAATTGACAATATTGCTGACCCATGGCAGTATATCGTTGATCATGAAGAACACACTTTTGAACTTAAGGACTTTTCTTATATAGAAGATTCTGACGAACTCCACCGCTGGGCATTGCAGGAGATGAGAAAGCCTTTTGATAATAACTCCGATCTCTTCTGCGTTTATATTCTCAAATTAAGCGGCAATAAAGGCGGTTTTTATGTTAAATTACATCATATCATCTCAGATGCCTGGGGACTATCACTCCTGGTACATGATATTCTGTCAATATATTGGTCCCTGAAAAACGGCCTTGAAACTACAATAGAAAGATTTTCTTACCTTGAATACATCCAAAACGATTTAGAATACCGTACCTCGGGAAAATATGAAAAAGATCACGCTTTCTGGATGGAAGAATTTAAGACCTTACCGGAGTTAACAGCTCTTAAACGAGGCAATTCCATTGCTGCGGAAAGAAAAACATACATAATTTCTTCAAAACACGTGGAAAAAATTAACCTTTTTTGCAAAACCCAGAAAATTTCCAGTTTTATATTTCTCTTTTCAATTTTCTCACTGCTCATATCGCGGAAAACTGAAAAAAGAGACATTGTTATAGGAACTCCAGTCTTAAACAGGCTCAATTTTAAACAGAAAAACATTCTTGGTTTGTTTATGCATATTATTCCTTTTCGCATTTATATTAATGATCAACTCTCTTATCTGGAAATCGCCCGACAGATCTCCAGCCAATGGATGAAACTTTTACGTGCACAGAGATTCCCGTCTCATGTTATTTTAAAGGAATTCCGGGATAAGCACAAAACCAGGGAAAACTTATTCGACATAGCATTTTCATATCATAACATTAAGATTGATTTTCACGATATGCCCTATGAAACTGATTGGAAATTCAACGGGGCTGAGACAAGCTGTCTGTCTGTTTCTTTTAACGACAGGGAAGATGAAAATATTTTAAAGATTGACTATGATTATCAGACAGAAGTATTTACGGAGGATGAAATTGATCATCTTCATGAAAATTTTGTTTATTTAATAGAAAAAGTACTGAGTAATCCTGAGGAAAAAATATCAGATCTCTACATTCTTTCTGAAGAGGAAAGGCAAAGACTGCTCTATCTTTTCAATGATACCGCAAGAGAGTATCCACAGAGTAATATTCAGGAATTGTTTGAAATGAGTGTTGCTGACAACCCACAGCAAACAGCCCTTGTATTTGAAGATAAGTCTTTTTCCTATACTGAATTAAACAAGCGGGTTAATCAACTGGCCAAACTCTTACGTCAAAAGGGGGCAGCCAGGAAAACCGTAGTCGGGGTTGCTCTCAGGAGGTCCATAGATATTATCATTGGCCTATTAGCTGTTTTAAAGTCAGGAGCGACATATGTACCCATCGAACCCAGTTATCCCAAGGAAAGAATAGCCTATATGCTGCATAACAGCGGCTGCAGGCTTATATTAACCCACGGAGATGTAGAGCTGCCCAACACCGGACTTGAAAAAATACTCTTAGATAATCTTTCCAGCTTTGAGGGTGACAGTTCTAACGTTGACTGTATCTCTAAACCAGAGGACACTGCGTATGTTATTTATACCTCCGGATCAACCGGAATGCCAAAAGGTGTAATGGTTACACAGCAGGGCTTGTGCAATTTCGTGAACGCTATCCCTGAGGTGATAGATTTTTCTAGAGGCAAAATAATAGTATCCGTTATTACCATTTGTTTTGATATTTTTTTCCTTGAGGCAATTTTACCCCTGCTGAGAGGGATGACGGTTGTAATCGCCAATGAGGACCAACAAAAAATCCCCTCGCTCCTACATCAGCTACTGAAAAGGTCCAAGGCCGATATGATCCAAACTACTCCATCGCTAATGCAGCTTCTGGTAGAAGATCAGCACTGTCAAGATTCCTTCGCCAGTTTGTCTGATATTCTTATCGGTGGGGAACAGTTTCCCCAACATCTGCTTACGACTCTAAAAAAGATCACTCCGGCCAGAATATTTAACCTGTACGGCCCCACTGAAACCACCATCTGGTCATCAATAAAGGAACTAACCCAGACTGAAAAAATAACTATCGGTAAACCCATAGCAAACACTCAGATTTACGTTTTGGATCAGCGTTTAAATCCTGTAGAGACTGGACGCTTTGGTGAAATTTATATAGGCGGGGACGGGGTGGCCAAAGGTTATATCAACAATGAAGCTTTGACTGACGAAAAATTTATCTCCAACCCCTTTATGGAAGGAACCAGGATTTACCGCACAGGAGATCTTGGTCGCTGGCTGTCCAACGGAACCATCGAATTCATAGGCCGAAATGACTTTCAGATCAAGATAAGAGGCTATCGTATCGAGCTGGGAGAAATAGAAAATTGCCTGCTAAGGCATAGCAATGTAAAAAATGCCCTGGTAGTAGGTAAAAAGGATACATCTGGGCGTTCTTATCTTTGTGCTTATATCGTTTCAGACGCTGAACTACATGAGGAGAATCTACGAACTTATCTGGCTAAGTCTCTGCCTCATTATATGTTGCCCTCGCATTTCCTTTTCCTGGAGGAACTTCCTTTAACACCAAACGGGAAGATAGATACAAAAGCACTGCCGGAGCCTAACAGATTTCACTTAATTTCTGGTCCCCCTTACGTGGCGCCCCGTAATGAGATTGAAAGAAAAATGTCTCTTTTGTGGTCAGAAGCGTTGGAAAATATTCAAATTGGGATTGATGATAATATTTTTGATCTGGGGGGAGATTCATTAACAGTAATTGAGATTATGTCCGGCGGTCTCCCCTTCAATTGGGGGATTTCGGCCCAGGACTTTTATGAATACCCTACAATTCGCCTGCTTTCCGCAAAGATAATGGGATTATCTGAAGATAATTTACTGCCGCCGAGGGCAAAACCTGAGCTTGAGGCTCAGGAGAAAAATAATCACCGGAGAGATAATTTTTCTAAAGAAATGGATAACCAAACAATTCTTCTTACCGGAGCCACCGGCTTATTGGGAATTCATATACTGGAGGAATTGCTGTCCGGCACTAACTGCAGGATTTACTGCCTGCTGCGTGGCGATAATGCCCAGGAGAGACTTCTGCAGAGTTTTGAATTCTATTTCCCTCATCTGATTAAGGAGGACCTATACAAGAGAGTGTCCATAGTTAACGGCGACATAACCATGAAGGGGTTAGGTCTGTCCGGTTCCAAATGTGATTTGGGGCGGAAGGTAGAAATAGATGCGGTTATTCATTGTGCGGCCAATGTCAAACATTACGGTAATTATAATTCTTTTTATGATGTTAATGTTGTCGGTACCGAAAGGATAATCGATTTTTGTAGGGAGTACGCCATCAAACTTTACCATATTTCAACCACCGGTGTGCTATTACTAAATGACCAGTTGTCGATAATCGAGGATAATACTGATCTCAATAACACCCCTTACAACAGCAAGAAATATTGTGAAAACGTATATATCCGGACCAAGCTTGAGGCCGAAAAGAAAATTTTTTCCTCCGTTGACAATGGGTTAGATGCTGTGATATTTAGAGTGGGTGTATTAACCGGGAGATACTCCGACGGGTGCTTTCAGAAAAACATTGAGGATAATGCCCTCTATCTCAAACTTAAGTCTATCTTGAGTCTATTGTTAATCCCGGACACAATCCTAAATAATAAAATAGATTTAACACCTGTGGATCTATGTGCCGAGGCTATAGTAAAGATGATCAGCACTAATCCTCCCTGTAAAAGCGTATATCCCATCTTTAATCCTAATACCCTTACAATGAAACAGCTTATCGCTATTTTCGGCAAGTTGGGAATAAATATTGAAATATCAACCTTTAACGAATATCATCAACTCTTGATAAATTTTTCCAATAACAAGGAGAGACGCAAACTGATTAAAGGGGCGATCCTTGATCCCTTTAATGAGGACTATTATGAAAATCTGGCTCATCCCAAAATTGACGATATAAAATCAGTCCTGGATAATAGTATTTTTAGGTGGCCTGTCATAAATGAGAACTATGTGAGAAAAATGCTTTTATATATGAAACATAGTGGATTTTTGGAAACATTCCCAAAAGGTTACGGTAAAATCAGTATTTAAGTCCGGGATTTATACCAAGGCTAAATCTTAAAATACTTTTAAAAAAATATTTCACTGTTCATTTTCACGATCTTCTAATCCCAAATCCTTCAATTTTTTCCATAGAGTCGATCTGCTTATACCCAAAATTTTAGCTATATCACCCTTATTGCCACGAATTAGTTTACTGGCCTGAAGAAGTATTTGCTTTTCCATGTCCATCATATTGCTTAGCTCGATTGACATTTGATTAACCCCTGATTTCTTCCTTACCATCAAAGCCCCTACGGTCAACTTGTCCAACAGGCTGTGAAAAACAACATGCGTCCTGGTATTATCCTCGCCCAAAGCCACGTACCTTTCTACAAAGGCCTCCAATTCCCGTACATTACCTGGCCACATATATTGTTTCAGCGCCTCGGTAAGGTTTTCATCAATGTTTAATTCCTCCACACTTTTGGTCCCGGCCAGCTTCTTCAGGAAATATATGAAAAGCTCCGGCACATCCTCCAATCTGGTACGGAGGGATGGGATTTGAAGGTTGAGTACATCCAGCCTGAAATAAAGATCCTTTCTAAAACGCCCCTCATTTACCGCTGCAGACAGATTCTGGTTGGTGGCGCTTATCACCCTGACATTGACAGGTAAAACCTTTTGCCCACCTACCGGCATAACTTCTTTTTCCTGCAACACTCTTAAAAGCCTTGCCTGAAGGTTTAGGCTAAGCTCGCTTATCTCATCCAGAAAAATAGTTCCACAGTGGGCCAGGCTGAACAAACCTTGCTTTCCTCCCTTGCGGGCTCCGGTGAAAGCTCCTTCCTCATAACCGAACAGCTCGCTTTCCAGCAAGTTTTCCGGTAGGGCCGCGCAATTCACAGCCACAAAAGGCTCTTCACTCCGATTGCTCTCATTGTGTATACTCTGGGCAAACAGCTCCTTACCGGTTCCACTTTCCCCCGTGATTAATACCGAGGCCTCCGACCTGGCGTATTTTCTTGCTTCCCTAACCGTTCCCATAATCATGGCGCTGCTGCCGACGATGTCGCTGAACCTGAATTTTGCCGACAGGCCCTTGTTGTGCAGCTCCCGCCTTATTTTGGCCTCCATGTTACGGATCTTGTCTGCTGCCTGGAAGGTTGTAATCACTGCATTATGGTTTTTTCCCAGGGTTACCGGAATCCGGTTTACCAGGACGGTTAACTTTCCAAGATTGAGGAGTTCTCCCGAGGTGGCCCTGCCGTTGCCATACAGTGCCCGGCAGAAGGGGTTTTCACGGCAAACTTCCTCTATAGGCCTGCCTATTACTTCTTCGGCCTTCAAGCCGGATATTTTCTCCACCACTGGGTTGAAAACGGAAATCCCTTTCCCGGCCGCAAATATCCCGTCATAGGTATTATTCATTATTATTTGGAAAGACCGGCACAGATAGTCGTTTCTCCTGCGTTGACGGAAAATGTCCCAGGCTTTTTTAATAGCATCGTAAATACACTCCCGGCTGCTGTATACCATAACCGACTCGAATCCCCACTCCAAAGCCTTTTGGACAACATTTACCGAGGTCCCCACAACCACATCATTTTCATGTAAAATCTGGTTCAGAGCATTTAACAGCTGAACCTCAGTCTGGTAAAAATACACCTTAAAATCGGTTCCGAAGACCTCGGCAATCCTTTTATATTCAATTCGCTGAGGAAGTTGTTCGTAATCAATCAGGGTCATGTTTTTATTCTTTGACATGGCTCTGCCCAGCGCGTCCATTATATCAAAGCTAGAAATCTCCACTGCAATCATGGGAACTTTAACAAGTTTTTTCAGCAATGCAGCGGTAACTCCCCTGGCAATTAACATGTCTATCTGATTTTGTTTTACCCACCCATCAATTTCGCTTACGGAGTTGCCCTCACTTTCATCCCGGACAACCACATCCAATTCCAGCTCAGCAGCAACCTGTTCAGCAGTTTCAGAAAACCCGGAGTAGGGCGAAATAATACCAATTTTTGCCTTCATAAATATCTCCCCCGCATGTTGAAAAATTTTTGCAACTATATTCAATGCAGCGAAAATCAAGCATTTGAATAGGTTGTCTGCCAGAAAGGACTACCGTTGCTATACTTCAAGTTTATAAATTCGCCAGGTGAGTGCACAATCACTTCTTTACTCCAAAAAAATAAAATTACGAATATAAAAAGGAGGCCCAAAACCCTGAGCCTCCGGGAACTCATTCAACTGTAGTGACTATGTAATCTCTCAATCATTTACCCCCGCCAGCACACGGGCCATTTCTTTCTTTTCCTCCAACCTGGCCTGCCGGGCTATCATCACCTTCATGGCCTGGGGAGGCCCGGCTCCGTGCATTGATTCGGTTCTGTATGCCACAGCGGCCGCCCCTATGGTAATATTTTCCACCAGCCTGAGCATCCTTATGCGGCACTCTGCCGATATTCCACTGATCCCCCGCAGGTATTTTTGAATATAGGGGCCTGTTTCGGGATTCTTAAGGTCAAATTCCGAGGGAGCAGTAACCATCAGCCCACCGGCCAGATCTTCGGCCAGCCTGGCTATTTCATACGGGAACCTGGTTACGTTAAGCTTACACACATTGGCCAGCAGCAGATCAATAAGGTAAGTGCCCGAGCTGGTGGGCTTCCCCTCGTTGGAGCAGGCCAGACCGCAGGAGTACAGGGTTTCGTTAAGGTGAATCATCTCCACCAGCTTGTCCTTGGCGTGGGAAGCATTGCTCAGGCCGTGGTAATCCAGAATATTGGCCACAGCCCCTATAAGCACATCCCCCACACCCACCTTGCAGCCGCCATAACTCTGCCTGTGGTATCCGGCAAAGCGCTCTACCAGCATTCCTGCGAACTTTGTCTCCCGGCACATGAAAACCCTTTCCCAGGGAACGAAAACATTTTCAAATATTACAAGGCATTCCTGACCACCGAACCTGGAGTTGCCCACATCAATGCTTCCACCCTCCAACTTCCTGGTGTCCGAGGCCTGCCGGCCCAGTATGTAGATGATGCCCGGGCTGTCGCTGGGCACTGCAAAGGAGACGGCGTAGTCCGCGTCTTCCTCTTTAAGGGAAATGGTGGGCATGACTATAATTTCATGGGAGTTTAAGGCGCCGGTCTGGTGACACTTGGCCCCTCTGACTACAATACCACCTTCCCTTTCCTCCACCACGCGCAAAAACAGATCAGGGTCGTCCTGGTCGCCCGGGCGCTTGCCCCGGTCGCCCTTGGGGTCGGTCATAGCCCCATCACATACCAGATCATTTTCCTGCACATACCTCAGGAAATCATTAAACCTTCTGTGATAGTCGGTGCCCTTTTCCTGATCAATCTCATAAGTGGTGCTGGCCAGAGCGTTCATGGCGTCCATGCCCACGCAACGCTGGAAGCAGGTCCCGGTCTTCTGCCCCAGCAGTCGCTGCATCTTTACTTTGTTTACCAGGTCTCCGGTGCTGCGGTGAATATGGGTAAACCGGTTAACTGTTTGGCCCGTTAAATGTGAAACAGCCGTGGTGAGGCTCTGGCACGAGGGCTCCCCGGCCAACTCATATGTCATGGCCACCGCATTGAGCGAAGGCTTGACGAGGGGGTGTTCGACCGGGCAATCAATCTTTTTACCCAGGGCATATGCATTAAATTTAAGCTTTTTTATGCTCTCAAAATATTCCTGCGCAGTTTTCAAGGAAACACATCCTTTCAATGGGGTTTCAATCATTTTGCTGATTGTTTGTTCATTTCCTCATCTATCAGCATCCTGCGCAAAAGCTTACCCACTGCCGATTTAGGCAGTTCCGTCCTGAATTGCACCCTTTTGGGCACCTTATAGGGGGCCATCCTTTCTTTGCAAAAGCTTATTATTTCCTCTTCTGTGGCGGTCTGCCCCTCTTTCATAACCAGGTAGGCCTTCACGGTTTCACCCCGGTACTCGTCGGGAATTCCAGCCACCACCGCTTCCTGAACCTTGGGATGATCGTACAGCACCTCTTCCACTTCCCGGGGATATATATTATAGCCACCGGCAATAATCATGTCTTTTTTGCGATCCACTATATAAAAATATCCGTCCTCGTCCATCCTGCCCATATCTCCGGTATGCAGCCATCCGTTCCGTAAAGTCTGGGCAGTCTGCTCCGGCAAATTCCAGTAGCCCTTCATCACCTGGGGTCCTTTTATAATCAACTCCCCCACTTCTCCAGGGGGAAGCGCCCTGGTACCTGTCTCCAGATCTACAATGGCGGATTCGGTAGCCGGGAAAGGGATACCTACGCTACCTGGTTTTGGGCCAGGTCCAAAGAAGGGGTTGTTGTGGCTAACGGGAGAACACTCGGACAATCCGTACCCTTCATTCATAACTGTATCGGTGCCCTCAAAAAGCTTATTGTAGTGGTTCCATATATCCAGGGGAAGAGGGGCGGCACCGGAATTGTATACCATAACACTTAGGGGGTCCTTATATTCCGGACAATTCTTCAGAGCAATGAACATGGTGGGGACACCGGGGAAATAGGTGGGCTTGTACTCGCTGATAATCCTGGCAATTTCCTCGGGTACGAAACGGGGCACCAGAATCATGGTGGTGCCAACCGCCATGGCCAGGTTCATGCAGCAGGACATGCCATAAACATGGAAAAGGGGCAGCACCGAAAGAATCCGCTCCTTTTTCTCATCTCCCACAAAAAAATGGTTTATCTGCATGGAGTTGGAATACAGATTGGCGTGGGTCAGCATTGCGCCCTTGGAAACCCCGGTGGTCCCTCCGGTGTACTGCAGTACGGCCAAATCCTCCAGGGGATTTATCTCGATCGGCGGCGCCAACGGGCGTTCTGCCGCGTAAAGGCCGGGGAACCATAAGGTATCCTCCGGCATAGCTTCCGGTTTTCCTGCAAATCCTGTCAAGAACACCCTGCTCAGAGAGGTATTAGCCCGCACATTCTTGACCCTGGGATATAAGTCGGTTAAGGTGACAATAAAAATGGCGCCCGAGTCATTCATCTGATGTTCTATTTCTCTTTCAACGTACATGGGGTTGGTGTTGACTACAATTCCCCCCAGACTCAAAGTTGCATAGTAGACAATAACAAAGTCCGGACAGTTGGGCAGCATAACCGCCACCCTATCCCCCTTGCGCAGTCCCATATCATACAGCGCTGAGGCTGTTCTGACGACAGCACCGGCCAATTGCGCATAAGACATCTGGTGACCGAAGAAAATAAGAGCGGTCTTCTCCGGGGTTTTTTGTGCGGAATTAAAAAGAAGACTATGCAGTGGCTTGGGGTCTAATTTCAGATCCCAGTCAATCTCCCCCGCCTGGTATACCTTTTTGTAAGGTTTTGAAAAATCCATTTAAACACCTCCAAATTTGATTGATCTATTTAACTAAATATTTTAATCTCTGGTAAAACCCTGGCGGTACACCTGTTGCATCGGTATGCCACATTAATTCTTTTAGTTTATTACACCCGGCGTAGTCTTCAATTTGCGCCACAGGGTCGTCCGACTTATGCCCAGGGCCTTGGCCAGGTTTTGCCTGGTGTACGGGAATGTCTTTGCCAACTGGCCAATTATATTGTTTTCGATTTCTTCAAAGGTGCTCATTTCAACTATAATTTGTGTATCACTGCCATTAAACTGGCTATTGAACAAGCGGTATGTAAGATCCTGCAAGGTAACAAAATTAACGGTATCTTCCTCCCCTACAGCACTATATCTTTCTGCAAAGTTTTCCAGTTCCCTAACATTGCCCGGCCATTTATAATCCTTGAGCCGTTGAGTGATTTCTTTAGGAATATCCTCTGTAATTATTTTATGGCCCTTACTTTCCAGAAAGTGGGACAGCAGTAGAAGTATATCCTCGGATCTTTCCCTGAGCAACGGCAATTTCAGAGGTAATACATTTAGCCGGTAATACAAATCACCGCGAAAAGTTCCTTTTTGTACCGCTTCCAGCAGGTTACGGTTGGTGGCCGTTATAATCCTGATGTCCACCGGTATCATCCGCTCTCCCCCGATCCGGGTTACCTCTTTTTGCTGGATTACCCGGAGCAATCTGGCCTGCAGGTGGGTACCCAATTCTCCTATTTCATCCATAAAAATGGTCCCGCCATGGGCCAGCTCAAAAAGACCCAATTTACCTCCCCGCCTGGAGCCTGAAAAAGCCCCCTCCTCGTTGCCGAATAACTCACTCTCCAGAAGATTTTCAGGCAGGGCTGCACAATTTACCGCTACAAAGGGTCCTTTGCGGTACCCGCTTTCATTATGTATGCTCTGCGCAAAAAGATCCTTCCCGGTGCCGCTTTCCCCTGAAATAAAGACTGTGGACTGGGTTCGGGCATACTTTCGGGCCTGGGTTATAGCCTCAACCAGTGCAGGGCTTTTGCCCACGATACCTGAAAAATGGCAACTGGCCAGTAACCCCTTGGAATGCAGCTTTCGCCTTATTTTTCCCTCCATTTGCCTTATATTGCTTACCCCCTGGAAATTAATCACCAGACACTGCCCGCCTCCGCTCATCCTGATAAGCATTCTGCTAACCATCAGTTCCTTGCCTGCGAGTTTAATAATCTCACCGCTGGCCTTCCTACCGTTACTGTAAAGGGATTCTATTTCCAGGCAATCCTTTAACTGACTAATGCTCCTTCCGATGACCTCTTCCTGTCGAAGACCCAGCAATTTTTCGGCCATGGGGTTGTAAAAAAATATAGTCCTCTTTTCATCAAGGGCCAAAACTCCGGTGTTTATGCTTTTTAATATGATACTAAGGCGTTCGATGAAAAGGCGGTTATCCCTTACTATTTCCACCAACCTTAATGCATTGGCCAGGGCATTCCTGATGGACTCCTCATTACTGTGTACGAAAACTAGCTTTAAATTCAGCTCTCTGGTTCCCCAGAAAATGCAGCACCCGGTGGTAACCATCACCTTGACCCCTTCTATGCTGGCATTTTCCAGCATTCCGGCCAGATCCACACCGTGTCCATACTGATAGACCCTGATATCAAGGTTTAGCATTTCCCTAAAAGTGTCAATATTAAATTTATCATTAACTTTATTATATTTTATAAATCCGACAGGAACGCCATACATATTACCGGCCTGGTGAAGAGTTTTCATCAACTCAAAATCAGTAATCTCCACGGTAGATAAGGGCAGATCCACCGCCTTTTCCACCATTTCAGCAGTGACCCCCCGGGCTACTATTGCCTCTACGGTTTTTTCTTTTTGCCACTTCTTTGCCATCTCCACCGCTTCATTAAGTATCAGTTGCTCAATGACCAGGTCCAAATCAAAGTTGCTGCAGATTTTCTCTACAAGCTTGCCGAACTCCGGGTACGGGGAAAGGACTCCCACCTTTATACGTTGGCCCATTGCGGCACCTCCTGCCTCATAACCCCTCGCGGCCAAGCATTTCCCCCTAAGTGGCGCCTCTTCCAGCCTTCTCGGCCCAATTGCTCTGAGCCATCTTCTTCGTCACCACCGGGAGAGCTTATGGTAATGCTTTGTTGCTATAAGCAGTATAATAAAGCCCGTTAAATCCAACTGCGGAACTAATTCCTACAACTCCGGGCATTGCCTGTAACTGAACGACTTCCCGGCAACCTCACCCTCCAGCTAACCCAAGGACACCCTCCTGAACAGGGAGGTGTCCTCAAACAGCCGGGTTCACTCCAAAGAATCTGGTTAATATCAACTGTTCAAACTATTCTTATTTTCCCTGAAAACCGGGAGGTCTCTTCTGGAAGAAGGCCATGGCGCCTTCCTTGGCGTCTTCGCTGGCAAAAACCACCATAGAGCCGGCCCCTTCTATTTTGATTCCCTCTTCCACCGTGGTATTAAGGCCCTGGTTAATAGCCTTGATGATTTCTCTCATAGCCAGGGGTGCTCCCTTGGCCAGTCTGGCGGCCAGAGCCTTGGCCTCAGACAGCACAGCCTCTGCCGGCACAACTTTGTTCACCAGACCATAGCTTAACGCCTCATCTGCCAACATCGGGTCGCCGGTCAACGCCATTTCCATGGCCTTAGTCTTACCTATTAACCTGGGCAACCTCTGGGTCCCACCCCATCCGGGTATAATGCCCAGTTTGACCTCGGGCAGCCCAATTTTGGCCGATGCCGACATTATTCTAAGGTGGCAGGACATGGCCAGCTCATTGCCTCCTCCGAAGGCACTTCCCTGTATAGCCGCTATTACCGGCTTGGGATAGTTTTCAATCCTGGAATAAACCATATTGCCCTGTATTTTTGGCTTGCCTCCGCTTTGGATAGATGCGAATTCGGTAATATCCGCACCGGCGCAAAACAGCTTTTCCCCCGAACCGGTAATGATGATGGCCCTGACCTCATTATCTTCAAGGCACTGGTCCAGCAGATTGACCAGATCTCCCAGCACGGCCTGGCCCATGGCATTTGCCGGCGGATTGTTAATTGTGGCTGTAACGTAACCGTCTTCCTTTTCTACTATAAGCTTTGTATACTCCACGTCTATTCCCCCTTTTTTATAATACCAATTATGATCTCAAGCAAATGTTGTTCCCTTGATGAAAAACACCTGTAAACATTACAGACCAATAAAATACACTTCAGTGGTAAGGAAAATAAATGTTTTTTTTTCAACCCAACGTTTTAAATTTTAACGAATGATTGCTTTTTTCCAGGCCGCCCTTTTAACCTCTTTTGTTAGCGCCACGTTTTTTAACGCTCACCGGAGATTATTTTCAATTTTCTCACAGAGCTAAATATAGCAAAACATGTGCCACAAACGACATCTTGCCCGGGCCTGAACAGCACCCTTCTTCTGTCTGAGGAATGCCCTTTCCTCAAGGCAGAATACCAAAAAGACCTTCCCCGTGGATATAGGTATGGCTCGTTAAGAGCCAGGAGGTTGTCCTGCTCCACAATCCGGGTGTTATCTCATCTGGCTGACCCATGGATTACCTGCACCAGCAATGCAAGACTGCATTGCATCCCTGGAAAACATATTCCTACTCTGAAAATAGCCGTAATCCGTAAGCTATAAGCTATCAACTTTATTAGCCACAGAGGGCATGGAGGATACTCTGTTTTCATTCTCCCTGGTGGCCGCATGATCGCAACCAGGTTGTCTGTCTTCCGATTAATACACTTTAGATTGACAAAATAAGGCCTCTGGGCAGGAAATTATCCGTTAATCTTTTAAACCAGCGTTTTAAAAAAAAACAGGAAATCTCTTAAAAATAATTAAAGATCCCCCTGCCTCTTACAGACCCGTTAAAAACAAACTCCGGCTTTACTTGTTTTTTTTTGGTTGGTATGAAAATTGCTGTTATAATAATTTAAGATTGACCACGACCCCGCCCTTGGGCAGGGATGAAAAATTAAAAGGAGATGGAAGAATGACAATACCCGGTATTAAAAACATTTGCGTGGTAGGCGCGGGCAACATGGGACACCAGATAGCGCTTAGCTGCGCCATCGCTGGCTACACGGTAAAATGCACCGATGTAAGTCCCGAAATTTTGAAAAAGGCTGAGAACTTTGCCAACACCTACCTCCCAGAGAGAGTTGCCAAGGGAAAAATGGCTGAAGAAGCCGCCAGGCAAGCCAGGGCCAATATATCCTTCACAGCCGACCTGAAAGAGGCCGCCGGTGACGCTGACATTGTTATAGAGGCCATACTGGAAAAACTGGAATTAAAGCTCCAGTTGTTCACACAACTGGATGAAATCTGCCCCCCACACACCATTCTGGCTACCAACAGCTCCTTCTTCGTCAGTTCAAAAATAGCACCGGCCACCAAACGACCGGACAAAGTATGCAACATGCACTACTTCAACCCTGCTCTGGTAATGAAGCTTGTTGAGGTGGTAAAAGGCCCCCACACCTCCGATGAGACCGCCAACACCATATTCAGCCTTTGTAAGGACATGGGAAAAATTCCTGTTATGCTTAAAAAAGAAATTTACGGCTTCCTTGTTAACCGCATAGTGGCCGCCATCACTCATGAAGCCTTGTATATACATGATATGGGCGTAGCCTCCTACGAGGATATAGACACCGCCGTTGTATACGCCCTGGGCCATCCCATGGGTCCCTTCCGCCTGATGGACCTCACCGGAATAGACCTGTCCTACTATATCAACATGGAGCGCTACCAGGATACCGGAGATCCTGCCTACAAGCCCTCCCCCATCATAGTGGAGAAATTCATCAATAAGGAATGGGGTCAGAAAACCGGTAAAGGCTTCTACGATTATACCAAAAAATAACTACTAAAATACTTCCCATTGAAGTACAACCTTTAAAACAGAGTTTAGCCGGCGGACGAGGTAATTATTTCCCCGCCGGCTCCCGCTCATTAGCCACACTGTACTTCATATGGCAATCGAAAGGAGAACTATAAATGAACGACAGAGACGTAGTCATAGTGGGCGCCGCCCGGACAGCCGTCGCCAAGGAAAACGGAGCTCTGAAATTAGTGACACCCGAAACCATGGCCTCCATTGTTATGAAAGAAGCCGTAATCCGAAGCGGTGTAGATCCCAAACTGATTGATGAGGTATTTTTCGGCCACTGCCTGGGGCTCCCCGGCTGCTTAGGCAGAATGGCCCTTCTGATGGCCGGCCTGCCCATGGAAATACCCGCTATAACCATTGACCGCCAGTGCGGTTCCGGGTCCACCGCCGTTAATCTGGCCGCCATTCATATCAAGGCCGGCGTAGGCGACATATATCTGACCGGTGGGGTTGAAAGCATGACCCGCATACCCTATCATATGGAAAGGCCCACAGCCGCCTTTCAGAGGGTTCCGCCCAATTTTGCAAGACGGCCCTTAAGCCCGGAGGAAATAGGCGATCCCCCCATGGGAATCACCGCCGAAAACGTTGCCGAACGCTTCAACATCCCCCGGGAAGAGCAGGATGAAATGGGCTACATGAGCCAGGTTAAAGCGGCCAGGGCTCTCCAGGAGGGAAGGTTTAAAGAACAAATCGTACCTGTGGTGATCCCACAGAAAAAAGGTGATCCGGTAATATTCCAGGTAGATGAGCACCCCCGTCCGGGCACCACCCTGGAAGCACTGGCCAAATTGCCCCCGGTTTTTAAAAAGGGCGGAACTGTAACCGCGGGAACCTCTTCCGGAATTAATGACGGCTCCGGCGCCCTGGTTGTAACCTCGGCTGCAAAGGCACAAGAACTGGGCCTCAAGCCTCTGGTAAAAGTCGTGGCCGTAGGAGCCGGCGGTGTTGACCCCAACATTATGGGCATAGGCCCGGTACCGGCTACCCGGAAGGCCCTTGCCATGGCAGGTCTGACCATTGATCAGATGGATGTAATCGAAATAAATGAAGCCTTCGCCTCCCAGGCCATAGCTTGCTGCCGGGAACTGGGAATAGACTGGAGAAACCAGGAAAAGGTCAACCCCAATGGCGGAGCCATAGCCCTGGGACACCCCATCGCCGGATCCCTGGCCATCCTGGTCATCAAGTGCCTGTACGAGCTGCGCAGGACCGGAGGCCGCTACGGCCTGATCACCGCCTGTTGCGGAGGCGGCCAGGGTGTGGCCACCATCATAGAAAATATCATTTAATAACACCCAATTATATAATCTGAAAAAGAAACCCCGACTTATGTAAGTGGGGGTCTTGAGAAATCAGATTAGGTTAGGAGGGTTCAATATGTCAAAACCCATAGTCTCTCTGGTGGCCTTTGAAGATCCCTACCAGTCCCTGCGAAAGGCACTTGAACTTTGCGATGGCCTTGCAGGTCTGGATAAAAACGACAAGATTCTGATCAAGCCAAATATTGTATCCTGGGACTTTAAGCTTCCTTTTGCGCCTTATGGTGTGGTAACCACATCGGCCGTTATGTCTGCCCTGGTCAGAATACTGTACGAGGATGGCTACCGAAATCTGACTATAGGAGAGGGATCGGTGATGATCCCTAAAACCATAGGCATGGCTGTTTACGGTGCCCTGGGGTATAATAAGCTGAAGGAAAAATACGGTGTTGAACTGGTTGATTTCAATGAAGGAAAATTCGAAAAAATTGATACCGGGGGCTTAAAGCTCTCTATAGCCAGGAAGGCTCTGGAGGCTGACAAGATAATAAACCTGCCGGTACTTAAAACTCACAACCAGTGCAAGGTTTCACTGGGCATAAAAAACCTTAAAGGCTGTATAAACCGATCATCAAAAACGGCATGCCACGGCAAGGATGTGGACCTGAGCCACACATTTCCCCATATAATTGAAAAGCTGCCGGTGGCCCTGACTATCATCGACGGAGTATTCACCCTTGCCAAAGGGCCCGGCCACACAGGCAACGCCACAAGGAAAAACCTACTCGTGGCCTCCAGAGACACCCTGGCCTGCGATGTGGTGGGCGCCGATTTGATGGGGTACAGCGCCAGCGAGGTTGAACACCTGGTTTATTACGCCGACCGGAACGGGAGAAGCACCCATCTGTCCGACGTTGAAATCAGGGGAGAAGACCTGGAAAAGAATAAATCCTATGTTGAGCATGACTGGGAGTGGACCCCCGAGAACACCGGCCCGGCAGGATTTAAGAAAAGGGGTATCACCGGGCTGGCCATCAGAAAATATGACAGCTCCCTTTGCACAGGCTGTTCCATGATGTATAACCCAATGCTGATACATTTCATGTCGGCCTTTAAAGGTGATCCCTTCCCCAATGTAGAAGTTATTACAGGCAAGAGACAGACGGCGTCGCCGGATTTTGACTACACCGTGCTGTTTGGAAAATGCGCCTGTTCCCTGAACAAAAACAATCCGAACATTAAAAAGGCCATAGCCAATAAGGGCTGCCCCCCCACCATGGAAGAACTTACCGAATCCCTCAAAGAAGCCGGAGTTTTTTGCGACCCCGAGCAGTATGTAACCTTCCGCCACTATTTGTTCAACCGATACAAGAAAGAAGACGGGTTTGACCCCGACCTTTATACAATATAACCCGCTAATACCTCTAAAGGGATATAAGGAGCCGCCAAAAAGTCGGCTCCTTATATCGGATTCTTTTTCCCTCCATACCATCTCCTTTTTACTCCAACAATTTCCTTTGCAGCCGAATAAACCTGTCTGCTTTTCCAGTCTTTAATTCGCAGAATAAATTTGAGATTGTCTGAATGAGGGGCTGCAACATGTTTTGTTCATGGATTAAGGTTTCACCATGTTAAAAATTGAACAACGTGTTTTATTTGAGGACGTACCACAATGGTTTGATTTTTATTCCAAAAACCGCCGCATCATTTTTAGTACGGTTGCAGATAGCGAAGAGTTATTTTACAGTGCCTCAAATTTTATTGGCATGTATCATGCATATGATATATTAATATTACAAATTTTTATACAATTTGATTACCTTTCAATTTTCAATGTTTTTTGTTTTTGCTAGCCAACACTAACTGGCAAGCGGACTGTCATTGAGGGGTCGAACCTGTTAAACAACGGAGGTGATGTACCGCATGACCTGAATTTGAACCGGTATCCTGCAAGCAATCAAATAAATTGAACGAGAGAGGTGCGAGTTAAAAAATGAAACGTATTCTTAAAATAATGGTCCTATTGGCAATAGCAATTTCCCTGCTGGCAACCGCCGGTTGTGGCGGGGGAGACAAGGATGCCGGAAAAGCAAAGGAAGCTAAAATAATTAACATCGGCTTCACAGGTCCACTTAGCGGCGGAGCCGCCTTTTATGGCAAGGACACCCTGGGCGGTCTTGAACTGGCAATAGATCAAGTCAACGCGAACGGCGGCATTACTATAGCCGGGGAAAAATACAACTTCAAGGTTGTGGCGCTGGATGACCGCTATCTCCCCAACGAGGCAGCCACCAACGCAAGGCGTCTGGTAAAGGAAAGCAATACTCCAATAATTTTCTGCCCCCACAGCGGTGGCATTGCAGCCATGCAGGAATTCAACGAAACCGAGAACTTCCTGATTATGGCTTACAGCTCCGAGCCCAAACTATTTGAGCGGGGCAACAAGCTAACCCTGGTGATGCCCCCTCCTTACAGCAGTTACATAGAGCCCTTCACCAAGAAGATGATGGCTGATTACGGAAAGAAAGTGGCGCTCATCCAAGGCAACCACGCCTACGGCAAAGACTGGGGCGCTCTATTCGCTCCTGCCTGGGAAAAAGCCGGCGGCACCATTACCATCAACTCCCCCTTCAGTTATAACACAGAAACCGATTTCTCAACTTACGTAAGTAAGGCACTGGCCACAAAACCCGATATTCTGTTCGTGGGTGGCGCCTCCCAGCCCACCGCAATGGTGGTTAAGCAGGCCAGGGACCAGGGCTTCAAGGGCGGCCTTATAGTCATAGACCAGGCCAAAATTGATGACATGTCCGATATAATCGGAATGCCCGCAATGGAAGGTGCCATCGGTGTGTATCCCTTCTACAAGTATCCTAGAACCGATCAGCAAGCACTGAATAAATTTGTGGAAAGCTACAAGACCAAGTTTGGCAAGCGGCCCAACTGGGAAGCAGGCTGGCATTACGAATCAGGTTTTATCGTAGCCAAGGGCATTGAAAAAGCCGGAAACGTTAAGGATGCGGCCAAAATATTCGCAGGAATGCGCCAGGCACTTCCTCTGGATAAAAAGACCGTTCCCATCGGCATTGATGGCATCAGCCCCAAGGGTGGATATGCCAATCCGGGATCGGCCGTAGTTGTCAAAAACGGTCAGTTCAGTGAACTGGTGGACATCCCCAGGGTAGGCGGTTAATTAATAGTGTTTCTAACCAATTAGTACCGATTTGGCAGGGGCGCCGGGTATTTCCGGAGCCCCTGCCAAAAAGGCATCCTTGTGATAATGGCAGATGTTTTTATCGGATTACATGGGGGTTTAAAAATGGAACTTTTTTTTCAGCAGATTATCAACGGGTTAACCCTGGGTAGTATATACTGCCTGGTAGCCCTGGGACTTACCCTGATATACGGAATTATGCGTATACCAAACTTCGCCCATGGACACCTGTACATGATTGGCGCATACTGTGTCCTTTTTCTTATCACCCTTTATGGATTCAACTACTGGGCTGCCATACTGGTTTCCATGGTTATACTGGCGGTCCTTGGCGTTCTCATGGAAAGGCTTGTATACCACCCCATGCGTAACAAACCGCACATAAACAGCTTTATCGCCGCAATTGGGGCCTTGTTTTTCCTGGAGGCCATAGCTCAGGTGATGTGGGGAGCGGAGTACCGCAAGATGCCCGAGGTGTTCGGCAAGGTGGTCAACATTTTCGGGATTATGACCACCCAGCAGCGGCTGGTGGTTATTTTCGCAGCCCTGGCACTAATGGGTCTACTGCACCTGTTTATGAAAAAAACCCTGGTGGGCTCCACCATTGAAGCCATGGCCCAGGATAGGGAAGGCGCCTTCCTGGTGGGTATAGATTCAAATATGGTCTCCATGCTGACCTTTGGTGTGGCAGCGGCCCTGGCAGCGGCAGCCGCCGGGTTGGCAGGACCTCTTTTCCTGGTGTTTCCCAGCATGGGAGCCCTGTTAATCACTAAGGCCTTTGTCATTATCGTTCTTGGGGGAATGGGCAGTATCCCGGGAGCGGTGGTGGGAGCT
>LADL02001226.1_pt1 | contig 26116 bp, 25 predicted proteins | sample 619721 | NCBI WGS metagenome assembly LADL02 (sample SAMN03397408, study PRJNA257561) | rock porewater metagenome | biome: terrestrial; feature: Opalinus Clay rock; material: porewater; isolation source: Opalinus Clay rock porewater BRC-3 borehole | place: Switzerland: Mt Terri URL, St-Ursanne ...
ATGCCCCGCCCGCCGCAGGAGCCTCCCCCGAATATCTAGGGCTCTGCCGGCACGCCCTTCGGCCGCGTCACGACGTAGAGCAGGACGATCGCGCCGAGCAAGCCGCCTGCGATCGCCGTCGCCTCGAACGCCTCGCTTGTCACGCGCGAGATCAACAAGACGCATGCGGTCAGTGCCCCGAGGATCGGGACAGCAATCGGCACATCGAACAGACCAGCGGCGTCCGAGCGAATCTTGACGACGACCAACGCCGAGTTGATGACAACGAAGACGACCAACAACAGGAGTACCGTTGCGGCAGCAAGCGCAGAGATATCACCCAGTACGGCGAGCGCCGCAACACCGCAGAACAACGCCGCCACTGCGCGGTGGGGGGTGCGGCGTGCAGGATGAATTGCGGCAAGCGTCCGCGCGAGAAGTCCGTCGCGCGCCATCCCGTAGACAAGGCGCGATGCGGTGACAAAGTTGATCAAGACCGTATTGCCGACCGCGAACACCGTGATCACCACAAATATCCATGGGGGAAACCATGGCGCGGCGCGTGTGATCACTTCCGCCAGCGGCGCCGGAGACGCTGCAAGCTCGCGCCACGGCACGACGCTCACCGCCGTCACCGCAACAGCCATATAGAGCACCGCGGCCAGAATCATCGCGCTGATGAGGCCGACGGGCACCGTCACCTCAGGCGACTTGCACTCCTCGGCCACATTCAGCGTGTCCTCAAATCCAATGAACGAATAGAACGTGAGGACTGCGCCCTGGAGCAGCAGAAAAAGCGGGACCGCACTCAGCCCCGACGTTGTGGCGGGAGCGGGGGTTTCGAAATAATCGACCGTGCCCCAGAAGCGCAGCCCGACGATAATTACGAGTATCAGGCCTCCCGCCTCGACAAAGGTGCACACAACATTTACCCACATGGATTCAACGATGCCGCGAAACACCAGCGCAGCGAGCAACGCGAGAACCATCACCGCGCCAATCGCCACGGGTAGTTGCGAGAACAGCGGAAAGCTTTGCATGTTCTCTCCAATCACGCGCGCACCCGTCGCCATCGAGGTCAAGCCGGCACAGGCAACCGCCAGCCCGACCACATAGGAAAGCATCGGTTGTGCGAATGCGCGCTGGGCGATGTAGGCGGCGCCGCCTGCGCGCGGGTATCGTGCGCCGAGTGCTGCATACGAAAGTCCGGTCAGAAGCGCCGTCACCATCGCCACCAGAAATGCAATCCAGATCGCGTTGCCGAGTAACCCAGCCGCCTTGCCGATCAGTCCATAGATACCTGCCCCGAGCATGCTGCCGAGCGCGTAAAGGGTAACTTGGAATGGCCCGATGCTCCGCCTCAAAGCCGGTTCGGTTTTGGAATGATCCTGTGTCATAGCTTGGCGGCTCTCCAACATCTTCGTGCATGTTCAGTCGCACTGATATCCTGCGCACTCACAATCCTTAGCACAGGCCCGGACAGCGAAGCGCACGATTTGCGGGCTTTCCTATTGGGTTGAAATGCGATTAGCTATAAGGCGTAGGCGGAGGGATTAAAAGCGTACCTGATACGAGGATTTATGAATGTTTGACGTTCCCGATCTCTTCACTCAAGCGCGAGCACTTGCCAAGACCTTCGAGGGTCGACCTGATCTTGCCGGTCTCGCTGAAAGCTCAAGCGTGCGCTATCTGCACATGCGCGAACACGTGGCCGGTTTGATCGCTACGATGGAGAGCGCGGAAAGCGAAGCGCAATACGATACTTTTGCGCGCGAACTTCAGAAGGTTGAGGCGCTATTGGCCGAAGCGCTCGTGGAATATGCCGCGACGCTCAGCGCCCTCGGCGGGGATCAAGCGGGACGGCTGGGCGAACTGGTCGAGAGCGCCGTGGTCCAATCCGTCGCACCACGGCCGCCTGCACCGCCACTCAGCTAGCGGTTCATGCGCGGGATTTCGCGGGCGCGATCAACCACTGTATCCGTTGCAACGTCTCGCCAGGCGTTCCAGATGCGTCGACGATGTGCCAGGCGGCGCTGAGATCGCTCGGTTCCTGCTGAGTCGCGGCAATTTTCGCGTCTGCATCGGAGACGTCACCCCGTCTCGATGTGACACGCGCCGTTCTGACGGCGAGCGGTGCCGTCAACCAGATCGCGAGCAGGCGTTGTGGTGGAACAGCAGCTTCGACAGCGTCGCGCGCGGCAGTCTCCTGAAACGTTGCGTCCGCGATCACGCTCGCGCCCTCCAGGGCGTCCTGGACACGCTCCATCAAGCGCGCATAAACGTCCCTCCGCGCGTGCGCGGTGTAGGAGACTGGCGCGCCTCCGCCCGTGTTGTACACCTCCTTGCGAAGGACATCGCTTCGCAGGATGCGCCCGCCGCACGCACCAGGTAGTGCGCTTGCTAGTTCACGCGCAGCAGCGCTTTTTCCCGTCCCCGACAGACCGCCGATCGCCACCAGCCGCGTGGTCTGGGGCGCGAGAATCTCAGCCCCGAGGTCGCGGTAGCTCACAGCTTGCGGAAGATCGCCCGATTGCGTCAGGACGGCCATTCGCACGGTGGCGCGCAACGCCATGAAAAACGGTAGCAGCACGAGTGCGCTTTCATCTTCGCGTGCCGTATCGAAATACCGGTTGAGCGCCGCATTGGCGAGCGAACGCTGGCCGCGGTGCTCAAGGTCCATGAGCAGAAATGCGAAATCATAAAGCACGTCGCAGGTCGCGATGTCGTCGCTGAATTCGATAGCGTCGAAAAGGGTCGGCACACCTTCAAACAGACAGATGTTTCCCAGATGAAGGTCGCCGTGACCGCGGCGTATCTTGCCCGCAGACCGGCGCGACGCGATCATCGCGTGGCGCCGGTCCAGCTCGCCCCGCAATGCACCGAACAGTGGCGCGCCGATGCGTTGCGCACCGAGTCGGGCGACCCCTTCGCGCTCCGTCTCTTCGAGTTGTGCGATGATCGTCGCGAGCCGATCTGTCTCTCCTGATCGTTGCACGGGTTCGAGAGCGGAGTGAAACACTGCAATCGCACGTGCTGTGTATTCAACGAGCGCCCGCGTCAGCCGTCCGTCGCGCGCCATCCGATCGAACAGATCGGCGTCGCGAAACCGCTTCATCACGACTACGCTGTCGATGACATTGCCCTCGCCGCCGAGTGTCAGCCGGCCATCGCCCGTGCGCGTAACGTCTTCCACCCGCAGGTATAGCGCAGGCGCTTGGCGCCGGTTGATCGCAAGCTCGTTATCGCATGCCGCACGACGCCGCTGCGCCGTCGAAAAATCGACAAAGGGAAGTTTGACGGCGCGCTTGAGCTTATAAGCGAGCTCAGGCGTGAGAAACACGTGCGAGAGATGCGTGTCGATGCGTGCCGGGCGGGGTCCACCTGTCAGCGCGCCGCTCTCGAATGCGTCGACGATCCCAGACTGGGATTGGTCTACCGTAGAGGCCATCGTTGTCCCATCCATCCAAAAGCGCGGTCGAGGTAGAGCGCGACCACCGCAAACACGCATCCCACAATCGTATCGACAACACGCGCTTTCAAAAATGCACTCACTTCGCCTGGCGTTGTCGAGGCGAGGGCCAGCACGAGCATGACGAACGTCGTCAGAGCCGCAACGCCAAGCGCACCGTGACGCTGCTCGGCCGGCCACCGCGCGAGGGCTGCCAGGACGATCCCGACCAACAACGCCTCGTGGGACGAAAACGCGGCGGCGTAGCCGCCCGCGACCACGACACCCAGCAGCGTTCCGAACAAGCGCTCCACCATCAACTGCCGGCTCGAAATGAAATCGACGCGCAGTACCAGGACAAGGGTCAGCATCGCCCAATACGGTCGCTCGATACCGAGCTGGAGGCTAGCGGCGTACGCACACGGGATCGCGATCCCGACGGCGGCCGCGAAGGGCCACCGCTTGTTGCGCGTATCACGCATCTGGTGCCACAGCGTCGCCCACACCGGCCCGGTCCACTTGCGCCAGTCGCGGCGTAGCAGGTCCCACGCGCACGAAATCACCCATGAAGCAAGGCACGCCACCGCCAGCATCACCGCGCCCAACGGCGTAAGCGGCAGGTAGAGTGCACCCAGCGCGATGCCGAAGCACAAAAATCGTGACGCCGTGAGGGCCAGCGGGTCAAGACTTTCGGTAATGGCATAGATGATGCCGGCGAACGAAAACAGAAGGCCAATCAGGACCGGCTCGCCCGCGGCCAGCGTTCCAAGGGCACCGCCCACCATGACGCAAGCCGCGCCAGTCACCATGCAGACCAGACGTTGCTCCGGCCGGCCGCCAGCGTCTGCGGCGAACGAGACAATTGCGCTCACCAACGCGTAAATAAGCCAGCCGCGGGCGCCGAGTACAAGCCCTGCAACAACCGGCGTCAAAACGGTCAGCGTAAATCGCACGCCGCGTGCAACGACCGGCTCGTCCCAGCCAGATACGGATGCATCCCGCGACGCAAGCGGTCTCGTAAAATCGCTTCTCAGGTTCACGCGCTCTCCATCCGCCACCTCCCCGATGGGCGATACGGCAAGTGATGGTTTACCCCCCGTCGGCAAGGAGGTACAGAGCCGGGCGAAGCAGCCCAGAGTCTCGCGATCGGCTTGAGTTATGGACGCTCAGGTGGCGCCCTGCTAAATTATCCCACCGTTTACCGCACCTTGGAGAACCCCCTTGAACGAGCCGCAACCGTGCTCTCAACAAATGGCCTGTGATGTTCTGGTCGTGGGGGGTGGGCCGGCCGGCTCGACCATTGCGGCTTTGTTGGCGCGCGAGGGATTCCGGGTCGTCGTCATCGAAAAGGATCATCACCCGCGCTTTCATATTGGTGAGTCGCTTCTTCCGATGAACCTGCCGCTCCTTGAAGAGCTGGGCGTGAAGGACACAGTCGAGAATATCGCAATGCCCAAGTTCGGAGTCGAATTCAATTCCCCGCACCACAATAAGACCGTCGAATTTCTGTTCGAGAAGGCCCTCGATAAAAACCATCCCTCCGCTTACCAGGTCCGCAGATCGCAGTTCGACCATATCCTCCTAAAGAACGCGGCCGCCAAGGGTGCCACCGTCCTCGAGGGGCATCGCGCGAGCGCGGTTGAATTCCTCCCCGGCGGGGGGGCGCGCGTCACGGTAAGCGAGGAGCATGCCGCGCCCGTTGTGTGGGAAGCAAAATTTCTGGTCGACGCGTCGGGGCGGGACACGCTTCTTGCCACCAAACTGGCGATCAAGCGCGCCAACCCGCGTCACAATACCGCCGCGATCTATGGCCATTTCGAAGGTGCCAAGCGCCTGTGCGGGAAAGCCGAAGGTCATATCTCGATCTTCTGGTTCGAGCATGGCTGGATCTGGTTCATTCCCTTGGCCGATGGCACGACGAGCATCGGCGCGGTGTGCCGACCGGACTATTTCCGTCAGATGCGGGGCAAGGACGTCACCGCATTTTTCATGGAGACGCTCGCGCAGTCCCCGGCTCTTTCGGAGCGGCTTACGGATGCAACGCTAACCGGCCCGGCATCGTCGACCGGAAACTACTCCTACATGGCCGAGCACATGGCGGGACGTGACTACATCCTGCTGGGCGACGCATTTGCGTTCATCGACCCGATTTTTTCCTCCGGTGTCTATTTTGCGATGAGCAGCGCGTTCGAGGGCGCGAAGGTGGTTTGCGCTGCCCTGACCGCCCCGGCGCATTATGACGCCGCCGTCGCGCAGTTCGATGCAACGGTGCGGCGCGGCCTTAAGACGTTCTCCTGGTACATCTACCGGATGACGCGACCTGCAATGCGCGACATGTTCATGGCGCCCAGAAACTATCTGCGCATGGAAGAGGCGATGATGTCGCTCCTCTCCGGCGATGTGTTCCGACCCTCGCAGGTTCGCGCACGGCTCCTTGCGTTCAAGGCCGTCTTTCATGTCCTGAGCTTCGCCAAATGGCTGCGCGGGCTCAACCGGGCGCCGGCCGCGCCCGAGACGGCGTGACAGGCACTTAGGCCATCGCGCCATTGATCGAGATGATCTGACCCGAGATATACCCCGCGCGCGCGCCGACAAGGAAGCTGATGAGATCAGCCACCTCCTGCGGCGTACCCGCGCGCTTCATGGGCACGTAGCTGTCGATCAGCTTTTTGTCGAAGACCTTTTCGGCCATCGGCGTCTCAATGATTCCGGGCGCCACGGCATTGACCGTGATCCCTCGGCTGGCGAGTTCGAGGGCAAGCGATTTGGTTGCACCGTGGAGCCCCGCTTTCGCGGCTGCATAATTTGTCTGCCCCCGGTTACCCATCACGGCCGCGACGGAGGACAACGACACGATCCGTCCCCATCGTGTACGGATCATCGGCATTAACAAAGGTTGCGCCACATTAAAGAACCCATTCAGGGAGACATCGATGACACGCGACCATTGCGCATGCGTCATACCCGGCATCACGGCGTCATCATGGATGCCCGCGTTATGAACGAGCGCCTGGATCGGACCCGCATCGAGCAATCCCTCAAGGGTCGCGCGCGCTGCCTCTGCGTCCGTGACGTCAAACGCAACGGCCAGCGCCGAACCGCCGTCTGCCCGTATCTCTGCCGCGACACGCTCAGCATCCACCGGGCGCGAATTGGCATGAACATAGACATGGTATCCGTCGCGGGCGAGCGTTGCACAGATCGCAGCACCGATTGTTCCACTGCCCCCGGTCACCACAGCACGTTTCATGGTACTTCCTTCTGAAGGATGGCCATCACGCGGCCCGTCAGCAGATCGCGCTCCCCCTCGCGAACGGCAATGTCGTAGCTGACTTGTGCCCCATTTCCGCTCACGAGCTGCGCGTCGATCGTAAGAGGCTGGAGCACGGCATCCAACCGTCTGACCGTCCAGCGCAGCGCGCGTACGCTCACGATCAGTCCTGCCTTTGGTGTCGCTCCTGTGGTGCCGGTCAACGCACCGTGCAGTGCCATTGCCTGCGCACCGTATTCAAGCCCCGCCAGCGGTGACAGCATACCGTCGCGCGCGAGCGGATTGTCGGCGTCCGTGTGGGAGACCGCCGTGCACGTGATCTGCGTATCGTCCCAGTGCACGACGCTTTCAAGCAGGCACATCCGGCCCTTGTGGGGAATCCTGTCCGCGATCCCTGCCCGGTCAATCGTCATGTCACCACGCTCCGGGAGGGCGGGCGTAACACGAAACAACAAGTCGATCCGCCCCGGCCCCATCAAGGATCACCGCAGCATCGCGTCCGCAGGCCAAGAGTCTGAGCAACGGGAGCGCGCGAGCTGCGGGATTGCCGAGACGAAGCGCCTCCAGCTCCCGGTCCCGCAACGTCGTCCCCGCGGCGGTGCCATCCTCAAGACTAAGCGTTATCCGGGCGCTTGCCCGCGGTGAAGGAGCGTGAGACATCAAGAGCGCGACGCCGAACCCGGCGATGAGCGGCCGTTCCCGGTGAAGCGGCTCGGGGTAGGGTTGATCGTACGCGATAAGAAGGACCGGGTCCTCGTCGACGGAGATTTGCGTCATCGCCTCGATCAGCCCTGCCGCAAAGCTGTAATCGTGCGCGCTCACGGTCGTGCTCGGCGCGTGCGATCTCGTCGCCAGGGACCAATAGCCGGACGGAGCATTGTGGACGGAGTTGTGGAACCGGGTCGGAGAGACCTCGCGGTTTGCAGTCGCGAGCGTCGCAAGTATCGCATTGATCGTCTCGCCGTCGCCCCCTGACGACGCGAAGACGGACCGGATGTCGGCGCCGTCTGCCCTCGCGTCCGCAAGCGCCGCCCAGCCGACCGACAATGCGAGTTTCGTCGCAGGCGCAACACGCCGACGCTCCGCCGGCGCCAAAATTTCGAGCACCGGCAATGGCGCAGGCCCCGGGTTGTAAGGGCTGTCGCCCCGCAGAACCTCCGCGGCCTTCTCCCAGCCTGGAAGGCCCGGCCCCCAAACCCCTACTCCTTCGATAAAGGCCGCCAACATCACACCCGCCCGAAGATCAGGCTGCAGTTTGTCCCGCCGAAGCCGAACGAGTTGCTCATCGCATATCGCACGTGCGCATCGTGTCCTTCGGTCAGGAAGTTGCACGTCAGGGTAGGATCTTTTTCGAGCGTCGTCGCGCTTCCGGGCAGGTGCTCGTCGCGCAGCGCCAATATGGTAATGATCGCCTCAACGATTCCTGCGGCGCCAAGCGTGTGGCCGGTTGCGCCCTTGGTCGAACTGCACCGTGTCGCCGCGCCGCATACCGAAACGACAGCGCGATCCTCGCTCAGGTCGCCCGCCTTGGTGGCGGTGCCATGCAAATTGATATAGCCGATATCCGCAGGACGCAGGCCGGCAGCCGAGAGCGCCTGTTCCATCGCCAGGCGCGCGCCAACTCCTTCGGGGTGGGGAGAGGACATGTGGTAGGCATCGCAGCTTTCCCCGAACCCCATCAGCCGGGGGGCGTCCTTGTCGGACGCGGCACCGGCGCGCTCCAGCAGTGCAAATCCAGCCGCCTCGCCGATCGAGATCCCGCGGCGGGCGGCGTCGTAAGGCCGGCAGATCGTGTCGGACGTGAGTTCGAGAGAGCGGAACCCATAAAGGGTCGTGAGCGTGAGAGAGTCCGCGCCGCCGACAATTGCCGCGTCGCAAAGCCCAGACGCGATCATCCGTGAGGCACTCGCAAAGGCTTTCGCCGTCGTCGCACACGCCGCCGAGAGGACATTGGCCGGGCCGGTCAGCTCGAGCTCTCTGGCGACGAAGCGCGCGAGCGAAAATGCGTTGTGTGTGTGCTCATAGTCAAAGTCCGGGGGAAACGCACCTGTCAGGGAATCGCGCCGACGATAGGCGAGCTCTGTTGACAGAATTCCCGATGTGCTGGTTCCCAGGACGAGAGCGACTCGGCGCGCACCGTACCGCTCGCGCGCCGCACCGACCGCATCCGCAAAACCGTCGAGCTGCAAGGCGAGATGTGCCAGGCGGTTATTGCGGCAATCCAGACTCACCATGTTTCCGCTTAAGGGTGCCTCGGCGACACCCGCAACCTCGCCGATATAGGTCTCGATCGCGGCCGTCTCGAAATCACACGGCTTCAGCCCGGTTCGCCCTTCGCGCAAGCCTGAACTCAGCGCCTCAATTCCCGCGCCGAGCGATGTAAGCGCGGTATACCGCGTTACGACGAGTGGTTCCAAAGCGCCCTACTCCTTAGCCCGGGAAGCCGAGGCCATGCGCTCGAGGCCTTGCGCCACAGCCTCCCGCTGACGCCCGATATAAATGTAGTATTGCACATAAAATGCCTCGAAATCCGCCACGGCCACAGCGCCCTTCAATTTCAGGCGCCGGGCATGCCACTGAACGGGCTTCCGGTCACGCTCGATTTTCCGGTACAGCGCCTCAAAGTGCTGAAAATTCGCTTTCAAATCGCTGTACCGGGGCTCCGCCAGGATCCTTCCGAAGCGCTGCACATAAGGGCCAACTGTAGGATCATCGTAGAAGACCAGCTGAATTTTCGGGTCGTAGACCGCGTTGGGCTGGACAATCCGTTCCAGCTCGACAAGCGCACCTGGTGCCGTCGGGAGGTGACCCTCGGACATCAGACTGCGCCGTGCGACAGGGTCCAGGTACAGCGCTTCGAGGTCGTCTATCGGAACATCATTTGTTCGCCGCACGAGATTGACGAACTCATTCTTGGGCGTGGGGAAACTGAACGCCGATACGATCAGCGGACGGTTGACCGGCCAGATCGACCATACGCCCGCCGCTGCCAGCGCGTTGTGATAGAGATGCGAGCAGTTGTTCCTGACCACACTCCAACGAAACTGAAGCGTGCCGGCACGGTAGGGCGCGTTGACATTGTTGAGGTAGCCGACAACCCGCTTCATCTGGACTTCTGTCAAAGGTACCTTCGCGCAATATCTGTCGCGCGCATAGTTGAGTGCGTAGTCGGTGCCGAGCGAGATCTGGTACTTGTAGGTCTCCGCATCGAGGGAGGCAGGGCGTTCGTTGAGATAAACATCGCGAAAGATAATACCGTCGAGGAGCGCGCGGCGCTTCGCCTCCGCCACAGTCGCATCGTATGTCGCGGGTGTGAGCGCATCGCCGTCGCCCAGAAGGCCGTGGAAGAAGAACTGCCGCCCCTCAACGGCGATCCAGTTCGCATTTTCGTAATGATCGTTGACGCTGACGCCCACACCCGCATCCTCGGCATTGAACCCCGCTTCGCAGAGTTCCAGAACCGGGTAATGCACGTCCTTCTCCCGGCATACGCCGTTGAGATAGAGCACTGCGTGCCCACCGAACCCGCCCCCTTCGATCTCGATCCCGGTATCGGGCAACTTGCGAAACTGAGAGGCCGCGCACAGCTCGGCATAATAGGGATAATGCGCCGCGTAGCTCGGCGCACTCGGCGTCAGACCGAGATCGTCCTTGAGGTAACCCTGGCAGGCCGCGAGACCGAGCAGAGCCGCCATGAGCACCGGGATACGAACCCGCGCGGCCACGATCAGCCCTGCCCCTCGTCGCCGCAAAACAGCGGCCGTGACACCATAAGCTGCCATACCCGTACCCAGGTCTCGAAGTCATGTGCGCCGGGCAAACGTGTCACGCGCTCCGGCGCGAGATGCCGGGCGACACCCTCCATCGCGGCGCTGAAGCGATCCTGCGCACCGAACCCGAGCGAAAGCGTCGGGCGTGCCGCCCCGCCCAGATGCGCTTTCAGCCACAGGAGGTTGCTGCGCTCGATGTCCCGCCGTCCCGGCGGTTCGGGGGCCCAGGCCATCAACCCGCCCGCGCGCTCGACCTCGGCCACGGTTCCCGGTGTGCCCAGGAACGGCGCGATCATCAAGAGATCGTCGACGCCCTCCGCCCGTTCGCGCAAGTAACGTATCGCGCCGAATACGCCAAGCGATACCCCGAGCAGTGCAATGTGGTGATAGCCCGCTGCTCGCGCAGCCTCAATAACCGCGCGGTGAAACCGCGCGGAAAAATCGTCCTCCAGATAATCGGTGGACGCGATCGCAATCGCGGCCACATCTGTGTCCCGCCTCTCGTCCATCAGCATTTCGATCATTCGGTGCGTCACGAAATCTTCGGGAACAATGTTGACGCCAGGCAGGATCGCGAGGAGCCGGTCGGCGCGCTCTCCATCCCGCGCCGCCACTGATAACGCTTCGAACCGGCCTGTTTTCGTATGCGGCGTGGAGAGCATCAGCGGCGTGCCTTCCGCCCATTCAGCATGGCGCCGAAAATGAGACTCAGCGCGGTTCCTGTCGCAACGGTCACTCCAATCCCGTGCATAACAGGAATCGCCGAGAACGACAGAATCCCAAACGCAAGCACCGTGCACAGATTTGCGAGCACCAGCGAACTCACCACGCGCGGGCCGTTCTGCGCATGCAGGTCCTCGCCTTCAAAAAACAGCGTGTAATTTGAGCCGATCGCAACGACCAGCAACAATCCGAAGAGATTGAATACCGACAATTGCTGCGCACCGAGTGTCAGCAGCGCCGCAGTCACGATGACTGCGGCGCCAAGCGGTGCGACGACGTCCCACACCCGCCGGACGGACCGTAGCGCGAATCCCAGCAGAACCGTGATCGTGATGCTACCAAGGAGCGCAAGGACCTGCGCTTCCCGCAGGTAGCTGGATAAGAGGTGGTCGGACTCTGTCTTCAAATCGAGGACCAGTACATCTTTAAGCCCCAGCGCGTTCACTTTTTCGTTCACCACTCCAATATCCGTGACACCGCGCAGCGGCAGCATCGCCACCACGTCGCTCCTGCGCCGGAGCAAGAGCGCATCGAACTTGAGGGCAAGGGCCGTGCCGTCCATTGCTGCGCGTGATAAGAGCGGCTGCACACGCGCGGCAGCCGCATCGTTCAGGAACGGGGCAAACAGATCATCCTTAAACGGAAGATCTGCAGTCGCTCTGGCCAGATTCGATGCGAGGGCGACGTTGTCGGGTATGGCGCTCTGGCGCGCACGCTGCACATCCGTACTCGGCAAATAGATATGAGGCCCGTCAAAGCCGTCGATCCGCTGTTCGGATATGAGCGCGCGCAACGCCGGATCGATCCGCTCGCTCGCGCGCAGCGCATCGTCCTCGCGCGCCGCGGTGGCAATCACGATATAGCGTACGTCGGGCGCCCCCATATCCTGGCGCAGCGACTGGTCGCGTTGCTGATCGGCACGCGGAACAGGGTTCATGCTCTGCAGCTCGTCTTCCCAAAACGAGCCCTGATGATAGGCGAGAGCGGCCAAACCACAAACAGCGAGGCCGAAGACCGCGAAGCGGAAGCGGGAGATCACGTCGACAATCTTGACGGCGTGGTTCCCAAGCCACGTTCCTCGTACGCCCGCAAAGCCCGCCGGAAGAAACTGCGGCAATACGAATTTCATGACGAGCGCCGCGACCGTGAGCCCCGTCATGACGAACAGCCCCAACTGAATGAACCCGGTGAATCCGGACAACAGCATTGCGCTGAAACCGACCAGCGACGTCATGAGGCCACGGCGCAGCGTCGGCCAGAGATCCTGAAGGGTCGCGCGTGCCGGCCGATCAGGCGCAATGCGACTGAAAAGATAGATGCTGTAGTCGACCCCTTCGCCAATCAGCGCCACCCCAAATCCCAGGGTGATGCCGTGGACCGAACCAAACACGCATCCCACCACGGCGATACCTGCCAAGGCCCCGCTCGCCACGGGAATCAACGCAAGTACGAGGATGCGCGGCGAGCGATACGCGAGGATCAGGATTGCCGCCACGAGCGCCGTCGCGAGCGTCGAGAACCGCATCGCGTCGCCCTGAATTTGCGCCCGGGAGTTGACGGCGAATGCCGGGGGACCGGTAACGAAGATCTCCGCGCTCTGCGCACCCGCGATTTTCCCGCGCTGTGTTGCGAATGCGGTTTGGATTTCGTCGATCACCTGCGCCTGTGCGTCAAGGTCGAAGCCCGCGGCACGGGATTGAACCATCATCACCGCGCGCGTGAGGTCGGCCGAAAACCAAACGCCGCCGCGCATCGTGGGATGGGTCTCCCCGCTCAACAAGTCGGCCAACGCAATAATCTCGCCAGTCGGATCGTGGGGAAGACTCTGCTTGACCAGCACACCCATCTGCGAACCCAACATTGCAATATCGTTCTCAAGCGCCTTGCGTAGATTGGGTGCGGAGAAATGCCCCGCCGTGACGGCCGGACTGAGAAGGTAGCGGTTCTGCCAAACGTAGTTCCTGTCGGCCGCAAGCGCGGCGCTCTCTCCATTGCTGACGAGTACGATGTCAGGCTTGCCGCGCAATTGTGCCGCCACAGCCTTGCTCAAGAGCGCGCCGGTTTCGGGCGGCACGCCCGAGATTGCCACGAGGAAAAGGCGAGTGGCCACGCCCTCACGCAACTGATCGACCAGAATTTGCTGGCTTGGCTTTGCAGAGCGCGGCAGGAACGCGCTCATGTCCGCGGCAAAAGGGGTTCGCGCGATCACGACGACGGCGATGATCAAACCTACCACCCACCAAAGAACGCACGAGCGCAGAAGCGCACTGACGCGAGACCTCACGGGCGGTCCTCGAAGACGGTCATGATCGTGCGGTCGCCGTTTATCTCGAGCGTGTCGACGGTGCGGATTTTGCCGTCCTGCCCAGAGATGTTGATCGAGGAAATCAGTGCGGCGATGTCTTCGCCCTTCGGAGTCAACTCGAGGCGCCACGCGGCAGGCGAGCCCGTCACGGCGACCTGATAGTAGCGCTCGAGAGCATCCAGATCGCCCGCCAGCGTTCCCCGAATGCTTTCCACGAGCGCCGTAACCTGCGGCGAGTCGGACAGCGACAGGCTTCGCAGCCGTTCGTGTCCCTCCACGATCGTCAGCAACTCGCCGCGCACCGTGATCTTTTCCGCATGAGGTTGAAGCGTCTGCTTCACGAGATAGTCGGGCGCCTCATAGCGCAAGGTGCCTTTTGTTTCGAGCGGAGCGTTCAGCATGGCCATGGTCCGCCGCTCGGTAAAATTGGCATGCGACTCGCGAACCAGCCGCATCTGCGCCATCACGTCCTCGGCTGTGAGAGCTTCGCTGGCATGGGCGCCGTGCACGAGCATTACGATGCACGCGATCGTGTATCCCAACCTGCGCCAATGATTACCTGCGCCAAAAATCATAGAAATTGAACCAATTAAACGGTGCGCTTCTGCAATAATATTCCAGACGCTCGGCATAATGGGCCATTGCCTCCTCGATGGCGTCATCGCGCTGCCCGCGAGCGACAGTGCCGGGATCGAACAGCCGCTCGAAATGAATATCGTAGCGGCGCCCGCCGCGATAGATCCCTACCATCAGGACGACCGGGCGCTTCATGAGCAGCGCGACCCGGAACGGTCCGGTGGAAAACCAGGCCTCCGCGCCGAGAAACGGCAGCCTGACGCCCTCATCGCGGCTGATGCCACGATCGGCCAGCACGCCGACAAATCCACCTGCCGCCAGGCGCTCGGCGATCTCGATCATCGCAGAAGGCCGGCCCAGCGAGATGATGTCCATCGTAAGACCCGGATTAATCGCGTTCAGGACTGAGTTGATCTTGCGCGCATTGTCCTCGTACATCACCACGGAGACGCGAACATCCGTTCGTTTCCGGCCAATCAGCCGCAGGACTTCGAAACTGCCAAGATGCGCACCAAAAAGCATGCAGCCGGAACCGGCCTTCGCAAGATCGAACAGCACGTCCTCACCATGCACCCTGAGATCGAAAAGATCGGCGCGATCGTTCAGGAAATAGACGCGGTCAAGGATGCAGCAGGCAAACTCGTGATAGTGGCGATACTGATCGCGAAATCGCACCGGCCTCTTCAGGGCGCGGCGCAGGTAATCGCGCGACGCCCGGCGCGACTGGGTCGAAAACAGAACGAAATAAAGGCTGATCGGATGAAGGAGCAGCCGCGCGACCGGCCGTCCCAGCTTCAGTGCGATCCACACCATCAACTTGATCATCAGGACCGCGCCCCGTTCCTGACGCTTGGTCCATTCTTGTCGCCCGGGCTCGGCGATATCACGCTCGGCCTGCATCACGACCGCCGATCGGCGACCAGAGTACCGCTGACGGACGGCTCATTATCGGCGCCGAGCGCCTCGAATGCCACGTCGCGAGCCCCTGTCCATCGCCACGCAAGCTGGAGGCGGTCGCCGGGCCGGACGACGCGCAGAAACTTTATCGCCCGCACCTCGCTCACCGCAGCATCCGAGGCTGCAATTGCAGTAACGATGTGGTCGAGGAGGACGGCGCCCGGGATTACCGGATGCTCCGGGAAATGACCCTCCGCTGTCGGGTGGTCACTCGCGAAATGAAGCCACGACGTAATGCGTCCCTCGTCACTCGACATCGGCACATTCGATCAAGCGACGCACGGCCTCGCGGGGGAGCTTTCCCAAGCGATTGCGCGGCAGTTCGTCGACGAAGCACAAGGGCCGGGGCAGGAACGCCGCATCGATACGCTGGCGAAGCGCATTCATGATTGTTTCGTGCGCAACGCCGGGCGCGACGACGAACGCAATCGGCCGGGCTGCGCCCGAACGCACCTCCTCGGGCATGACGAATACGCCGTCCTGTACCCCCTCGATCGCGTTCAGGTGGGCATTCAGATGCGCAAGCGAGCTACGCTTTCCCGCGATATTGACGACATCGCTGGTCCGCCCGTGCAGCAGGAAGCGTGTCGGGCTCTCAAGCTCGATGATGTCCTGCAGCATGACCTCGTCCGGCACGATGGGCGCGCCGCGGACAAACGTGCGCCCCGCGTCCTGACGCAGCGAGAGACCCTCGATGGTCTCAAAATACTTCGCCTCGGCGGTCCGGCGGCAGCCGACCTGCCCGGCTTCCGAGCAGCCATAGATCTCGATCACGCGGCCGCCAAAAACGCGCTCCGCCGCCGCGGCCAACTCGACCGGCAACGCTGAGGTCGCCGAGAGGACGAGATCGACCCGCGGAGACCGCGCAGAGCCATCGACCAATGCACGCAGATGAAGCGGGGTCGTGACAAGGATCCGCGGCCCCGCGATCGCCTCGAGCGCCTCGGCAATATCCGTGGGAAAAAATGGACGGCTGCCATCCATTACCAACCCGTGCTGCAGGCACAAGAGGACGGCCGACTCCAGACCATAGGAATGCTGGAGCGGGACTGTCGCTACCACCGTTGCATCCGGGAGTTTCGAGATCGCGAGGGCTCGCCCTGCTGACCGCGTGCTTGCAACCAGCGCGCCCCAGGATTTCGCCTGAGCCTGCGGACGGCCGGTTGATCCGGAGGTAAACAGGATCGCCGCTGACTGATCGCCCGAGAAGGCGGGGACATCAGGGATGTCAACGGAAACAAGCTTCTCCGGAATGACGAGGAGCGGCGCGGGCGAGCCCTTGCGATCGTGGTCTGCCAGCACATAAAGGTCGCCGAAATCATCGACCAATTGGGCCAGCGTCACCGGAGCGTCGCTCGGGGGGAGCAATGTGGTCTGACCCCGCATCATCGCGGCGCCGAACGCGATGGCGAAATTATACCGGTCACGGCACACGTTCATCACGAACCGGCTCGGCGGAAGGAGCGCAGCGAGCGCTGTCATATCCCCGATCATTCGCGCGCGCGACACGCATTGCTGTGCGTGAATCGCCGCGGTCGCGCGGCCTTGCTCGTGGGTCAGGAACGGAATGGCCATCGCTTCGTCTCGCCTCGCTACGGCTCGCCGAGTCCGGCCGCTTCGCCAAGCGGAGTGGACGTCGTGCCTGCGCGCCAGTTCGAAATTCCTCTGACCACATCCTTGATCCGGCTCACAGGCAGGTGCCGGAACCGAATCCGCCGGTAGATATACTCGCCTGCAAACATCATAAGGATTGACGGTAAGTTGACGATATTGATGAATAACGACCACTTCTCAAGCGGGGCGGCACACACCAGCGTAAGCGAAATCACCAGATGAGCAGCAAAAAAGCAAACCCAAGCGACCGTCACCTGCCGGCCATAGAGGACCAGCTCCGGTTGCAGGGGCCCGCGCACACGCCGAATGATCCCGGTAATCAGAGGTTCGCGCCCGGGTCGCAGCGAGAGCACAAAGATGGTCAGGAGCGTGAGGTGGGCGGCAGCGTGCGGGACACCCGCCGATAGCACAAGCCCGCGTTCGCCGTAATGTCCGATCAGGACGATTGCGAGAAGTACAGCGGCACCCGCAAGCGGCCATTTCCAACGCCCGGCCTGCGTCAGGACGACCGCGATCAGCGCGCTCGTCTGCACCGACACGCACACCATGCTGATTACCGCCGGCCAGTGTCGTGCGGCCGCCAAATGCAAAAGCACCGGCGTGAGCAAAAGCGCCGCGACAATCAGTTTGGGTGCCATATGCCGCATCCGCAGCGCTCTTACGCGGGACGATGGAGACGGATGTGCCGGCTCAGACTGCGCAGCGAGGAGAATATCCGCGCATTATTTTCATCATCCGCGCGCAGTTTGACGTCATATTTTTGCGACACCGCGAGCGCGATCTCCAATATGTCGATCGAGTCGAGCCCCAGACCCTCACCGTAGAGCGGAGCCTCGGGATCGATCTCGCCCGCCGAAATTTCAAGGTTCAATGTCGTGACGATCATTTGCGCAAGCTCCGCCATTTGCGCCGATTCATCAGACACACTCGTCACTGCCATCGCCTCTCGCCCCCGTTACCGCGCACCGCAACACGTACCCATCCCCCGGGCGACGCGCATCGACCACCCCGACAAACGAGACCGACTACGCGCTTGACCCATTCAAGCAGAAGCGCAAGGTTTGTCGAAGTAGTTTTTTCCATGTCCGCAAGGTCTTGAAATCGCACTCTAAACGCAATTTTTGCGGCGTGTCGTGCTATATTGGCTAAAGGGGCTCAAATGGACGTCGCAGACGTGGAACGGGAATCTATGAGTTCAAATTCCGCGGATCTGCGTGTGTCGTTTCTCCCGGCTCGCGAGCTTAACGCGGCGGTGCCCCATCACGTTCCCCCCTCCACCCTTCTGGCCCTGGGGTTCGGGGCGGGGTGCGGCTCCTCCGCGCCTGCTGGCGTCCCAATCGCCTGTCCCGGACTTGAGCCCACCGGCGGTGGCTCATTCTTCGAGCTGTGGAGTACCAGCGGGGCTGTGACCTATGAGCAACATGACGGCTTCCAGACAGCTCGCGCGTCCGGGCTGATGGGAGGCACGATCACACTTCAGGACGATCCGGACGAAACGCTGGAGGTGCGCACGTTCGACGTCTACTGCCGGTTGTTCGACCTGCTCGAAGCCGCCCGATATCCCCATCTCCTTAGGCTTTTCAACTATTTCCCCCACATAACGAGCAAATTTGACGGTTTTGAGCGCTATCAGCAGTTCTCGATCGGTCGACATAATGCGTTCGAGGCGCGCCGCCGCGCGGTTGCCGCCTCACCGGCGACGTGCGCGATCGGAAGTCATCGCGGCCCCTTTACCGTCGCCTTCATCGCAAGTCCGATTCCCGGACTCGCGCTCGAAAATCCCCGCCAGATCAGTGCGTATGCCTATCCGGAGCGGTACGGGCCGCGCAGCCCCATATTCTCGCGCGCGCTAGTGGCACGGATCGCGGGCGCGCCGAAATTCTTCCTGTCGGGAACGGCGAGCATCGTCGGGCACGAGTCGCGGCACATTGGCGACCCGGCAGCCCAGGCGCGCGAGACCATGACCAATATCGCGGCGATGCGCGAGCAGGCGCTCCGCAAAGGCCTGCCCAAAGATCGGGCGATGTTGTTCAAGGCGTATGTGCGACGGCCCGAGTTCGTCGAGGTGGTGAAACCGGTGATCGAAGAGCATCTTCAGCAAGGCGACCAGGTTGCATTTCTCGTTGCGGACATTTGTCGGCCGGATCTCCTTCTCGAAATTGACGGGGCAAGTGCGTGAGCCCGATGCCGAGCCAGACGCATCTGGTGCTAATTCCAAGCTACAATGCCGGCCTGAAGCTTGCCGAGACCATCCGGGCGGCACGTGCGCAATGGGCACCGGTGTGGGTTGTGATCGACGGCAGCACGGACGGGACAGCCCTGATCGCGGCACAGATGGCCAGCGATGACCCGCATCTGCGGGTGATCGTGCGTGCGCAAAACGGCGGTAAGGGCGCCGCAGTCCTCGACGGCCTGAGGCACGCGCAGGACGCCGGCTTCACGCATGCGCTTGTCATGGACAGCGACGGCCAGCACCCGGCGGCTCTGATCCGGCGGTTCATGACGATCTCGCAGGACGCTCCGCTTTCGCAGATCCTTGGGCAGCCGGTCTTCGACGACACTGCGCCAGCCATCCGCTTATTCGGACGGAAAATTGCAAATTTTTTCGTCCAGGTCGTGACCTTGTTTCTCGGCATCAAGGATTCCCTGTTCGGATTTCGCGTTTATCCCGTCGCCCCGCTACACGCGATCATGGAGCGAACGCGCTGGATGCGCGGTTTCGACTTCGACGCCGAGGCTGCAGTGCGCCTTGTATGGGCAGGCTTCGGTACAACGAACGTACCTGCCCCATGCCGGTATCTGACTCCGCAGGAGGGCGGGATCTCGCATTTCCGCTACTGGCGCGACAACGTGCTTCTGGTCTCGATGGTCCTTCGACTCCTTGCGGCGCTCCCCCTTCACCTCCCGCGTCTCGTCGCGATGCGGCTCGGTGCACAGGTCCCGCGCGGAAGCGAAGCCCACAAGCAACTGTTCTGCCGGATGCTGCTCGACACGTTCGATCCCTACAAGCCTGCCGTGGTCGACTGGCCGCGCCTGAGCCCGAGCGAGCGCGAACGCCTTGTCAGCCTTCCGATCTGGGATATCGCGGTCCAAACCGAGGGGAAGGCAGGGCTGCGCGTCGAAAGCTACGGAGATATCGTGGCCGACCCGCTTTTGAAGGAAGCGGTGGCACTCAACGCATTCGAGGAGAAGCGCCACAAGACCGTCTTGTCCAATCTGGTCGCCGCATATGGCATCGTCCTCCAGCGCGAGCCCGAATATGTGCGCCCACGCGATCCCGAGTGGGCGTTTCTCGTCACCGGTTATAGCGAATGCATCGACAGTTTTTTCGCATTTGGGCTTTTCGAAGCCGCCAAGCGATCAGGATATTTCCCGTCCCACCTCGTCGACACGTTCGAGCCGGTGATGACCGAGGAGGCCCGTCATATCCTGTTTTTCGTCAACTGGGTCGCCTGGCACCGCCGCAATCTCCCCATCTGGAAGCGTCCGGTCTTTCTCGCCCGGGTCGTTGGTGTGTGGGCATTTCTCGTGTGGGAAAGGCTCGAGACCGCACGCGAAATCGATGGCGGAAACAATTTCACGATGACGGGGGCGCAAACGATGGAGCTCGACCTCGACCTCGAGAACCTCATCTCTCTCTGCCTTTCCGAAAACGCGCGCCGACTGTCGGCGTTCGATCCGCGTTTGCCGCGCCCAAGCTTCGTGCCGAATACTGCCCGCCTCGCGCTGCGGGTGATGATGCTCTTCAACCGCACGGCACAAAAGCGGATCCGCGCGAATGCCTGACACGGCCCTGACGATCGTCTGGGTGGCCGTCGGCGCGGCGATCGGCGGGCCGCTCCGCTTCCTGATCTCGATCCTGATGGCGCGCCATTTTGGCGAGGATTTTCCGTTCGGGACAATCCTCGTCAATGTTGTCGGCTCGTTTCTGATCGGCGTGATGGGCGCGCTGGCAATCGCGCACCCTGACGCCGCCGGGCTGCCCTGGGCGTTCGGGGTCACCGGGCTGCTCGGGAGCTTCACCACGGTCTCATCCTTCGCACTTCAGACCTATGGATTGATCGAGGAGCACGCATATCTTCGCGCGGGCCTCAATATCTTTCTCTCGCTCGCGGGGTGCATGATCGCCGTGGCGCTTGGATTCTTGGCAGGCGCCTCATGACCGCACGCGAAATGGCGCGTCTCTATCCTGCGGTCGCCCTCGGCAGCGTCGCCGGTGCGCTGTTGCGCCTATTCGCGTCGCAGATGCTGGCGTCGACGGCCGGAACGGGATTTCCGTGGGGAACCTTATTCGTCAATGTCGCGGGCTCGTTTCTGATCGGTCTTTATGCTGCGATCTCCGCACCTCATGGCCGGATTCCGGGAACACTCATGCAGCGCAATTTTGTGATGACGGGCTTTTGCGGCGGTTTCACAACGTTCTCCGCATTCAGCCTCGAAACGCTTCGCCTCGCCCAATCGGGCGATCTCGTGCGTGCAGGTATTTACGTCGGCGCTTCCCTCGTTGTGTGGCTTGCCGCCGCCGCGCTCGGCTTTTTATCCGGCGCCGAGCTGAACCGTACGAAGGTCGACTGAACGTAGCGACCCGCATCGATCATGACCTGCCGTTTAAATGCGATATCAAGCAGTGTCGGTCGCCTCGCTGAGTGAGCCGCCGACACAATTCTTCGCGAGATGCCAATGTCCCGACTGCCGCTCGGGATGCCGCACAAGTCCAGCGCCACACTCAGATCAGCTCCGTGCCCGCGCCGCCCCGATATGACCAGCTTTTTCTATATATTGACTTCTAAGTCAGTATTCATCATAGTCCGATGCGTCGGCAGCGATGTGGTTTCAAGTCAACCGCGCCGCTGTCCGGGCACAATTAAGAAACCTGAACGGTGAGGCTCGACGGGATCGCGTCCGGCACATTCGATCGGCCTATGATCGAACGGATTCGCGCCGGTACGCACTCATCGCAATGCAACAAAGCGGCGAGGAGGCGGCAGGTGCTGGCCATTGATTTCTTCGAGCGGGGCGTGTCGCGGTATCCCGCCAATATCCTGGTGCAGGATCTTGACCACTCGATCACATACAAGGAAATGGGAGAGCTTGCGCTCAAGACCGCCCGCGCGCTCGTAGCAGGCGGCATCAACCCATCCGACCGCGTTGCAATTCTTGCTCCCAATCACCCGATGGTTCTTGCGTGCCAGTACGGGATCATAAAGGCGGGCGCTATATGGACCCCCGCCAACTACCGCAATCTTCCGCACGATACGGCGCGCCAGTTCAATGCACTCGGCGTCAGCTTCGTATTCTTCCACAGCTCCCTCGAGGAGCATGTCGCGTCCATCAGGGACAAACTCCCCGCGGTTCGGGGATTTGTATGTATCGACCGTGCAAGCTCCTTCGCGCCCGCGATGAGCGCGTGGATGGAAGCCGCGCCGAGTCACGTCACCTTTCCCGAGCGCTGCATGGACGATACGGTTGCGATTCTCACGACCAGCGGCACGACCGGATTGCCGAAAGGCGCCGCACACAGCAACCGGTCGCTGGAAGCCATGATCGCCAGCTTCTATGCGATGCTTCCGTTTGACGAGCCGCCCGTCCATCTCGTCGTCGCGCCGCTCACCCACGCGGCGGGCGTGTATCACTGGAGCTTGCTTGGAATCGGCGGCACGAACGTTCTTGCGCCATCAGCCGATCCCGAAACCATTCTCCAGATGATCGAGGCGCACAAGATTTCGGTAATTTTCCTGCCGCCGACGGTCATCTACATGCTCCTCGCGCACCCGAACCTGAAGAAGTACGACTACTCGTCGTTGCGCTACTTTATTTACGGCGCGGCACCAATGTCGGTCGACAAGCTCAAGGAGGCGTTCAGCGCGTTCGGTCCTGTGATGACGCAGTGCTATGGACAGAGTGAATGCCTGATGATGGCAACGATCCTGACCAAGAAGGATCACAGTGAAATCCTGTCCAACGATCAACTGCGCCATCGCATCGCTGCCGCGGGGCGCGAAGCGCCATTCAGCCGCGTTGAAATTATGAACGACGAAGGAGGTCTCCTGCGGCCCGGAGAGATGGGAGAGATAGTTTTTCAGGCCCAGTATCTGATGGACGGCTATTTCGAAAACCCCGAAGCTACAGCCGAAACGCGGTGCAACGGTTGGCATCGCACCGGCGACGTCGGATACAAGGACCCCGATGGATTCGTTTATCTCGTCGACCGCAAGAAAGACATGATCATTTCCGGCGGCTTTAATCTCTTTCCCGGTGAAATCGAACAGGCCGTCCTTGCGCATCCAGCTGTACAGGATTGCGCTGTGGTCGGAATTCCCCACGAGAAATGGGGCGAGACTGTGCTCGCCGCGATCGAGCTTAAACCCGGCGAGACGTTCGTCGAGGAAGAGTTCTTCGCGTTCTGCAAGACAAAGCTCGGCAGCCTGAAGTCGCCGAAATACGTCGAGATCTGGAATCCGTTGCCGCGCAGCACGGTCGGGAAAACACTGCGGCGTGTGGTGCGCGCGAAGTATTGGGAGGGGCGCGACCGCGCGATTTGATCCGGCGACAAGAAGCGAAAGGACAGGAGGCCACTATGAGCGTCAAACTGTATGCGATGACCTGCGGTTATCTCACGATGCCCTTCGAGTTCTTGGTTCAGGGCGAGCCGGGGATGGTCGCAGCTCCGATCCCCAGTTATCTCATCGAGCACCCGAAGGGGCGCGTGATCTTCGACACCGGGTTGTCGACCGTCTTTCTCGGTGACGACGAAGACGCCAAGACACGCGAACTGGGCCCGCTGGCCGGTCACACCGCCGTTGGCTTTATGCCAGGAGACGATGTGCGTCGGCGGCTCGAAGCATTCGACCGCGACCCCGATCGCATTGATTTTATCATCAGCTCGCACCTTCATCTCGACCACGTCGGCGGCAATGCGCTGATTCCAAATGCTCGCTGGATCGTGCAAAAGCGCGAATGGGAAGCCGGGTGCTCGCCTGAGTGTCAGGCGTCCAATCACTACATGCCCTGGCAATTCGATCTTGGACACGACCGCATCGAAGCGAATGGCGAGCACGACGTATTCGGCGATGGGACGGTCGTTTGCATTCCGACTTACGGTCACACGCCGGGCCACCAGTCGCTGCGGCTCCGTCTCGACGGCGGCGAAGTGGTTCTGACCGCCGACGCCTGCTACATGCGCAAGTCGCTCGAGCAGATGCGTCTGCCTCCCGGCTTCCTTGATGATCCCGACGCGATGCTCAAGACCCTGCGGCAGTTCAAGTCGATGGACGAGTCCGGCGTCCGTCTGATCTTCGGACATGATCCGGATCAATGGAAGCATCTCAATTCGGGGCCGGCCGCCGAAATCACGATTGCAGCGCTCAGCTCGGGCGGGCGCTAGCAGGGGCCTCTCAGCCTCGCGCCGCGCGTATGGCAAGGCGGCTGGCCGCTGCGTGATACTCCTTGGCCAACCGCGCGCATAACTCCGTGACCCCAATAATGTCGTTGATGCCGCCGGCGCTTTGTCCCGCGCTCCAGAAATCGCGCCAGAGCTTTGGTTCAATCTCCCCCTCGACGCTGAACGCCGGGCGCTCTTTAGTCGTGCGATCGACGCCGAACGCCTCAAGCCGCGCGCGCAGGAAACTCGCCGGCAAGCCCGAGATCACGTCCGTATAGACAATATCCTTGGCCGCGCTCTCGCAAATCATCCGCTTGTACTCATCCTGTGCAAGGCTCTCATGCGTCGCAATGAAGCGCGTGCCGAGCGCGGCCATGTCGGCACCGGCGGCGATCGCCCCGGCGATTGCAGCGCCAGTGCTGATGCCGCCGGACAGGATCAGGAGCTTCCCTTCAAGATAGGGGAGCAGCTCGGCAGCAAACGCGAAAGGATTGTACGTTCCGGCATGTCCGCCGGCACCTGCACACACTGCAATAACCCCGTCAGCACCGACTGCGACTGCCTTTTGCGCATGCCGCACGGTAATCGCATCGTGCAGCACCAGCCCACCATAGCTATGGACCGCATCGGCGACCTCTCGCGTGAGACCGAGCGTTGTGACAACGACTGGAACCTGGTAGCGCACGATCGCGGCGAGGTCGGCGCCCGCGCGCGGGCTCGTCGCGTGAACCGCAAGATTGGCCCCGAACGGGGCGTCGTCGGACGTGAGCGCCGCGCGGATCTGTTTGAGCCAATCCTCAAATCCCCCCGGCGTGCGTTGATTGAGTGCCGGAAACGTTCCAAGAATTCCGCCCCTGCAGGCCGCGATGACCAGTTCGGGGCCGGAGACGAGGAACATGGGCGCCGCGAGGGCGGGAATTTTAAGCCTGCCGAGGAGTTTGTGCATGCCGTCGCTCCGCTGCCAGAATTGACTATAGCGTATTATTTAATGACTTTCATGTCAATTCGCGGTACACTTGCAAACGGGCGAACGGGCGGAGACTCTAGCGATCAAGCCGCCGGCATCGTGCGGCACGTTATGGAGATATGGCCGCATGCGTTGCTGCGCGCCGGCTTCAGGAGGTCATCATGCTATCGACAGGTGTTCACGACGTCCCGCGCGCCGAACGGCTGGTCTACGGCCGTCCCGCCGGCGACGTCCTGGGGGAAGCCATTCGCGAGGCCGGTTGGCGCAAAGTGTTCGCAATCACGACGCGATCCGTACAGGCCAGCGAATTGATGACCACCCTTGGCGCGGCGGCCGGCACAGCGCTCGCCGGGAGCTACGCCGGCATCGCCGCCCACTCTCCGATCGAGTCCGTTCTGAACGCCGCCGATGCTGCGCGGAGCGTGGACGCGGACGTGTTGCTCGCGGTTGGGGGCGGCTCGGCAATCGACGCGGCCAAGGCCGTCCAGATGTGTCTTGCCCAGGATCTCCGCACGCAGGATGAGCTTTTGGCTCACGCACGTCGGGGTGCGGCAGGGCGGAGCGAGAGCGCACCGCACCTTCGCATCGTCGCGGTGCCGACAACGCTTTCCGCTGCGGAATTCACCAGCATCGCGGGAGTCACGGATGTGAGCCGCGGCGTAAAGCACGCCCTGGAATCTCCTTATCTCGTCCCGCAGCTGGTCATCATGGATCCCCGCGCGACGCTCTACACGCCGGAGCGGCTGCTGCTGGGGACAGGAATTCGTGCCGTCGACCATTGCGTCGAGGCGATTTGCTCGATCTCCCCGACACCGTTCGGCAATGCCACCGCGCGCGAAGGACTCTCGCTGCTCAGCCGCGGCCTGCGGGCCCTCAAAGCGGACCCGGACGATCTGGACGCGCGGCTGAACTGCCAGCTTGGCGCATGGATGGCAATTTCGGGCCCGGCCTCGGGCGTTCCGATGGGCGCGAGCCATGCGATCGGACGCGTGCTGGGGGGCGCTTACGGCGTCCCGCACGGCGAAACGTCCTGCGTGATGCTGGCGGGAGCTTTGACGTGGAACGCGCCGGCCGATGACGGGGCGCAGGCCCGCGTGATCGCCGCGATGGGCGGGGGCCATTCCT
>LADL02001983.1_pt1 | contig 26116 bp, 22 predicted proteins | sample 619721 | NCBI WGS metagenome assembly LADL02 (sample SAMN03397408, study PRJNA257561) | rock porewater metagenome | biome: terrestrial; feature: Opalinus Clay rock; material: porewater; isolation source: Opalinus Clay rock porewater BRC-3 borehole | place: Switzerland: Mt Terri URL, St-Ursanne ...
AAGCCTCGCATCCGAGGGATAACCCTGCAGGCTTGTGAGCCGGCGCAGGATCTCTTCGGGACGATCGGAAGCTTCGACGACGATGAGATCAACGCTGATACCGCTCTTTAGGAGCGATTCGGCACTTTTGAGATTCGGTGTTTCGTAGCAGATCGAAAACACCGACCCGTGCAGGAGGACTTTGAGCCCCTCTCGCATGAGCTTGTCTGGCTCGATTAACAATACGGAGACCGGATTCATAAATAGCTTTCCGTCAATACGTGGCGAATTGCGGCTATTCCAATCTTCACGCGTCAAATTGCTAACGAAATACCGATTCGCTTACCAAAAGCGGCACTCATCGACGCAGCCGGCCTTCTTTGAGACAGTTTCTCCCCGTTTATTGTTAACTTAGCTTAACTCGAATTGATACGACGTCAAACCAGAAATGGCATCGCCTCACTAGAAATAGACGGAGTCTCGTTCTTCTTGCCACAACCTTTGTCAATTCGTACGCAACTTCCGAAGCGTGGCCGTCACGCAACCATCGCACTCGCGCGTACGAGGCGTTTTTTTATTGAAATTCGTAAATTCGCGCGTCTGTTCGGGGTCCGCGCGCCGCCGCAAACGAATCGCGTGCGTGTGCGTGGTGGACCCTCCGAGGCTCGAACTCGGAACCCCCGACTTAGAAGGTCGGTGCTCTATCCAGTTGAGCTAAGGGTCCATCCGATTGAGACGCATCGATCGGTGTTATCGCGTGCGCGGCGGTTCGCGGCAAGCGTCGGCGAGATTTCGACTGTCCGCCCACCGACAAGTCCCCGGGCGGAAACCGCCGCGGTCCTCAATGCGTCCAGGGCTGGTCGCGGTCGTATTTGAAATTGTCGCTGTAGCTCTTGATGTGAAGACGGCGTTCCTGCGGCTCGCTCACCTGGTAGGCGATGCCATTCCGCTTCGCGTAGGCGACCGCTTCATCGAGCGTATCGAAATAGAGCCGCAGCTGGCGTCTGGTGTCCCCCGAGGCGGTCCAGCCCATCAGGGGCTCCAGCTCGCGCGCTTCCCCCGGCTCGAACTCGAGAACCCACTCGCGGGTGTTGCTCTGACCCGATTGCATAGCCGTTTTGGACGGCTTGTAGATGCGCGCCACCATGTACGATCTCATTCCCTCTTCGAGACTGTGCCCCTGCCTCCTATCATAGCCCAAGCCTCGTCAACAAGCGTTAACGCATGGTGTCGCGCGGCGTAGCCCGGAGCAGCGATCAGGCCTATCATGCGCCGGGCGGGCGCGCTTGTGACACTCTAGAGATGGCGCTATCAGAAGACTCCGGACCTCGAACACGGCAGCCCAACATGAGTAAATCGGCGGATGCGCTCGCCCTTAAAGTCGCGCAGGCCTTTTTCACGCGCGAGGGCATCGCGCCTCAGCTCGGCATCGTCATCGAGGAGGTCCGCGAGGGCTACGCCCGCCTGTCCATGGTGGTGCGCCCCGAAATGCTCAATGGACACCGCACCGCCCATGGCGGCCTGATCTTCACGCTCGCCGACACCGCGTTTGCCTATGCCTGCAATTCGCGCAATCAGAATGCGGTGGGGCAGCAGGTTTCGATCACCTACCTCAGAGCGGGCACGCTCGGCGAAAAATTGACCGCAGAAGCGCGCGAGACCGCTCTGGCGGGCCGCAGCGGCACCTATCACATCACGGTTCGTGGTGAGGACGGCGCGGTGGTCGCCGATCTGCTCGCGCTGTGCCGGCTGGTCGGCGGGACTGTCATCGAAACCGAACCGGCTACGGGCGAGTGAGCAGCCGGCGAATTTGGTCGGGGCGGCGTGATTCGAACACGCGACCCTCTGCTCCCAAAGCAGATGCGCTACCAGACTGCGCTACGCCCCGACCGGGCCGAGGGACGTTTTCGTGACATTTTGTGGCACCTGGCGCAAGGCCCAATGCCGCGCGCTTCGTCCCGGCTCAGGTCTTGTAGCTGGGGTCGGTCCGATCGAGCTTGCGCAGCAGCGCCGACCACGCGAGGGGTGCCAGATCGCACAGATCGCGCGCCTGCTCTATCGTCGTGTTGATCGCCTGCTGCGAGGGATAGGCGATCTTGCCGCTTAGCGCCGCGACCTGCATCGCGCACGCCCGCTCCAGAAAGAACATGCGCATGAACGCCTCCGCACAATCCGCCCCGGCCGTCAGCATGCCGTGATTGCGCAGGATGAGAATGTTCTTGTCGCCAAGATCCGCGACCAGGCGTTCGCGTTCGTCGAGATTGAGCGCGATGCCTTCATAGTCGTGATAGGCGACCTCCTCGATGCATGCGATCGCGGTTTGCGTCAGAGGCAACAGGCCATCCGCCATCGACGACACGGCAACGCCGCAGTCGGTGTGAAGGTGCAGCACGCAGCCGACATCCTCGCGCGCGCCGTGGACGGCCGAGTGAATCGTGAAGCCCGCGGGATTGATGAAGGAATCCGTATTGCTGAGGATGTTGCCCTCCAGATCGACGCGCACCAGGCTTGACGCCGTGATTTCATCGAAAAGATATCCGTACGGATTGATCAGGAAATGGTGGTCGGTGCCGGGTATCCGCGCCGAGATATGGGTGAAGATGAGATCGTCCCATCCGTACATCGCCACCAGCCGGTAGCAGGCGGCGAGGTTGACGCGGGTCTGCCACTCGTCGAGCGTCGTGGCCGCCGCGCGGGGCATCGGCGCGACGCTGCGTTTGGGTGCGTGTGTGTTCATGGTTCCTCCCCTGCCGTTCGGCGCGCGGGTCAAGTTTGCAGGCTCTCAATGGCGCTCCCGCGCCGCCGGCGACCGGGACACGGATCTTGCCACCGAGATTAGACCCGCCGGCCGCCCTCCGCCAAGCGCCAAGCAAGCGCCCGTGCGGCCCCGCGCGCACTCCTGGTGTCGCCGCAGCGCACAGATCAGCGTCAAACGGCTCTAGGAGCGGTAATATTTCTCGTATGAGCGGTAATAATGGCCCGCATCGCCATAGCCATGCTCGGCCTGTTTACGCTGATCGACGCGGGTGAGTGCGACCCCGGCGATATTCGCCCCCACAGCATGAAGCGTATGAAGGGCCGCCTGAACCGCCTTGCGCGGTGTCTGGCGCCAGTGCGCCAGCATGATCACCATGTCGGCCTTGGGCGCCAGCACGCGAGTATCCGCCATTGCCAGCACCGGCGGGGTATCCAGGATGATAATCTCGAACTCCTCGCGCAGACGCTCCAGCACGCGGTCCATCGCCTCGGTTCCGAAGATGTCCTTGGGCGTGTTGCGGGTGCGTGCCAGGGGGAGAAAATAGGCGCCCGACTCCGGGTCGAGCTGAAGCACGTGGTCGAGCTTGGCCTTTCCTTCGAGGAGCTCGATCAGCCCGACGCGTGGCTGTTCCGTGAAAATCCGGTTGATCCCGCGGCGGCGCACGTCGCAGTCGACGACAACGACGGACGTCCCCGCCATGCCGAGGACGCGCCCGAGGCAGATCGAGACCGTTGTTTTTCCCTCGCCCGGCAGCGAGGACGTGATCGCGACCACCTTCGATCCCTCCCGGGTGCCCCCCAGGAGCGACGCCCGCAACGTCCGGAACGCTTCGGCAAATCCGGAGAAGGGAAACTTCAGGATGTACTCGAAGGGCGGACGCGCCTCCTGCCGGTTTTTCGGCAAGGTCGACGCCAGCGAAGGGATCGCGGGCAGATGCGGGGTATCGAGCGTGCGGACAATATCCTCGCCCGTCGACAGGCTGTGCTCCAGCACTTCGCAAATGGCAACCGCCGCGCACCCGGCCGCGAAGGCGAGCGTCAGGCCGAGAGCGAGATTGAGCGCCGTCCTCGGGTAAGCCGGGGTGGCCGGGACGTTGGCCGGCGAAACCAGCCGCGCGTCCGTCTGTTCCATGCCCTCGGTGTTCCCGGTTTCCTTCAAACGCGTCACAAAGGAGAGGTACAAGTTATTGAGGGCAAGGGCATTCTGTTCGAGTTCGTTCAGCTTGACCTGCGCCTGATTGTTCTGGGTCAGGCGCTCGCGGGCTTGCGAAAGATTGGCGGCGAGCTCGTCGCGGTTTTGGCGGGCGACATCGACCTGGGTTTGAAGGTTGGCGACGATGCGGTTGACCTCGCTGCGCAATTCCGCCTTCAGCGCCGCCTCCTGGCGAAGCGCCTTCTGAACATCGGGAAACGCCTCGCCGTACGAGCTGCGCAGGTCGGCGATCGAACGGCTGACAACCGCCAGCTGGGCGCGCAGATTTTGCACGACCGGCGACGCCAGCGCCTCGGCCAGATCTTCGCCGGTCCCGCCGCGCTCCAGCTGCGCCCGCGCGATCCCCAGCCGCGCCTCGTCGGCGGTGACCTTGTCGCGCGCGGCTGCATATTGCTGGGTCAGGTTCTGCATGTCCTGTTCGGTCAGCGTCGTCGAACCCATGGTGAGCAGATTGTTATCGGCCTTGTAGGCCTCGACCGCGGACTTCGCCTGCTGCACCTGACGGCGCAGGTCCTCGATCCGCGACCCCAGCAGCAGATTCGCCTGCCGTGTCGAGAGAAGCTTCGCCGCCTGCTCCGCCTTCATATACTGGTCGACATAGGCGTTGGCGACGCGGGCTGCCTTCACCGGATCGCTCGAGGCGTACGAGACGTTGATCAGATAGGTGATGCCCGCGCGCTGAACTTTCAGGCGCGACCCGACGATATTGATGATCTGCTCTTCGAGCGGATCGGGAGAAAGTCCACCAAATCGTTCATCGTCCGGCGCCCGGCTGAGCGCTTCGGATGCACGCTGAGCGTCGCGCTGGGCGCTTCCGGCAAACAGCCCGGTCATCTTGGTGCGCAATTTCGTCATCAGGCTCGGCGGCCACAATGCGGGGTTGAATTCGGGATCGCGATCGAGGCCGAGCTTCGAGATGACGTTCTGGGTGATTGCCGGCGACCGGAGCACCTCCACCTGCGTATCGACCGTGGTCGAATCAGTCGGGATGCCGGAAAGGCCATCCGACACACCGACAAGCTCGCGGTGGCCCGGCTCGATCACGAGCTGCGCGGTCGCGACATAGACAGGCACCTTGGTCAGCGTGACGAATAGCGCCGCGGCAAGGATAGAGAGCGCAACCCCAAGGAAAACCAGCTTTCGGCGACGGAAAATATTGACCAGACGGTGGACATCGAAATTCGCATCGCGCTCTTCCTGAGCGCGCACCGGGAAAACCGACCGACGCGTTCCATCACCCATGATCACGACCACCCGTCACAATATAACTCACCGAAGACGGGAAATATGTGCGCTGCAACATTAGCTCAAACCACGTCGCAAGCCAAGCAAACTCCCGCTTTGACACCAACGCACGGCCGGCGCGACTCGTTGCCACTGCCAAGCTCCGATCGGGCCAGAACGGTCCCAGGCACCTCAAAGCGTCAGGACGCGTTGAGGGTCAGCCTCCCCCCGTATCAGATCCGCGAGCGCCAGAAAGTTCCCGCGCACCCGGCCACGTCGATCGATCCAGGGCTCCGGCGCAAGGCAGTGGGACAGGTTCGCCGACACATTCCGGATGATCTGGGCACATGCCCGCGCGCCGGTCAGGCTTCCCTTCTGAACGAGGTAACAGGGATTGATGACCTGCGAATACCCCAGCCGCACACCTGAGCCCTTGCCCCGCTTTGTCGCGAGATGAACACCGCGACAGGTCGAGATCTTCAGGATCGTTCCGTAAGCGCTCATCCGGCGACTGAAATCGACATCCTCGAACCAGCCATAGAGCGGCAAGCTCTCGTCGAAGGTAATCTGCTGGCCGCGCGCCACGTCGAGCCGGATCGCCATGTTGCAGCCATAAGCGTTGTAGGTCGGGGCGGGCGGGATCGGCGCACGCACGGGCGACTGTGCGATAACAGCGCGTGCCTCCTCGATCGAAAGGCCCGCAGAATGCGCACCGTCGAGCAGGACATCGCCGGTCATCACCACCATATCGCGCCGGTTAAGAAAAGCGGCCTCGCACGCTTCGAGGTAATCCGGCGCGGCGAGAAAGTCGTCGTCAAAATAAACGACCACATCGTAATCCGCGCATGCACGCAGCAATGCGTTGCGTTGACGGGTCAGGCCTGCGGGACTTTCCAGCACCGCGCACTTCAATCTCAGGGCACTGATTCGCGGTTCGTCGACGTCCCCGGAGCCGGCCGGCGCGATCAAAACCGCGTCCGGCGCGCGGGTCTGATTCTCGAGGGCCGCAACCACTTCGCTCAGCACATCGCGGCGCCCGCTCGTCGCAAACGCAACGGCGAGCCTCAACCTGTCACGCCCGGTCGTATCGTCCGTCAAGCACCCTCCGCACTTCCACAGCCGAAGACTATCCGACGCGAACACTCGGCGAATCTTCCCCAATTGCGTGCCATTTCTTGCGGTCAAATTCAATCCGCCGCCGCAGGCCAGATAGAGGCGCGGTGTTAACGGATTGCAGATGCGGGCAATTGATTTCGCACCTGCGAAAAACATGGTAGCATCGCGTCCATCCGCTCAGACGAGCTGGCCGACCGGGTTTGCGGCCCTTGCTCCGTCCCGCGCCGGGCCGGACGCGAACCGGCGCAGTCCAGACAGTTTCCCATGCCAGGGATGGTGAATGACAAAGTATGATTGGGTCGTTGTAGGCGCCGGTTTCACAGGCGCCGTGTGCGCCGAGCGTCTGGCACGCGGGTACGACCAAAGTGTCCTCGTCATCGACCGGCGCGATCACATCGCCGGCAATGCCTTCGACTATGCGGGAGAGGGCGGCGTGCAGGTCCATAAATATGGACCACACATCTTCCATACCAACAGCGCGATGGTATGGCGGTATCTCTCGCAGTTCACGCAATGGCGGATCTACTATCACCGGGTCCTGGGCATCATCGACGGGCAGGAGCTTCCCCTGCCCTTCAACCTCAATGCGATCGAGCAGGCATTTCCGCGCCACATGGCCGAGGAGATGACCCGCGAACTCGTGCAAGCGTACGGATTCGGCCGCAAGGTTCCGGTGCTCAAGCTCCTGCAAAGCGAAGGCGCCGTCCTGCGCGAGCTTGCCCAGTACGTGTATCAAAAGGTGTTTCTCAATTACACGCTCAAGCAATGGGACATGAAGCCGGAGGACCTCGATCCGGCCGTCACGGCGCGGGTTCCGATCCTGATCGGCAAAGACAACCGCTACTTCCAGGACGTGTTCCAGGCGATGCCGAGCGAAGGCTATACCGCGATGTTTGCGCGTATCCTCGAGCATCCCAATATCAAGGTCTCGCTGTCGACCGAATATCGGGAGATCTGCGATCTGCACAGCGACGCCCGCGTCATCTTCACCGGCCCGATCGACGAGTACTTCGACTATGCGTGCGGTGCGCTCCCTTATCGCAGCCTGCGGTTCGAACAGCGCTACGTGCCCCGGTCCTTCGCGCAGCCCGTCGGCACCGTGAACTATCCGAACGATTTTGAGTTCACTCGCATTACCGAGATGAAGCATCTGACCGGACAGACGAGCGAGGGGTCCATTCTCATGGAGGAATATCCGCAAGCCTATGTCCCGGGTGAGAACGATCCCTATTATCCGATCCCCACAGCCGATACCGCCCTCAAGCTCAAGCCCTACCAGGAGCTTGCACAAGGCCTCAATGGCAAGGTGTGGTTTGCCGGGCGGCTCGGCGATTACGCCTATTACAACATGGATCAGGCATGCGCACGCGCATTGACGCTGATTGACAAACACATTGCACCGTATTTGGGTGGCGGGGAGACGCCGTGACGAATGAGCCCTGCAGCGCAGCGCCGACCTGCGCGGTATACTATGTGACCGACGAGCTTTTCGCGCTTCCGACCCTGGTCTCGGCGTGCGCGGTGCGGCGCTGGATTGCTCCGGCGCGCGCCGATATCCGGATCGTTGCCATCGACATACCCGCTGAACGTTTCGAGGCGCTTGCGGAATTCCTCGCACCCTTGAACATCGCGCTCGACAGCATGGACTCGCGGGTCTTTTCCAATTTTGATCTCACCAAATTCAACAAGACGCATGTGCCGCGCGCAACGCTCGGGCGCTTTTTCATGCTCGATGCCTCACCCGCGCAGTACGATCACATCGTCTATATCGACGGTGACACCTGGATCAACGCAGACCCGGGGCCGTTGGTTGAATTCCGCCCCCCCGACGGCTTCCTCGGCGCGGTGGAGGGACCAACGTCATATTACCGCCACGACATCAGCGCCCATGGGCGCGAAACCCGGCGTTACCTCGACGGCATCGGACTGTCATCCGGCGATGGCTATTTCAACGCCGGCGTACTGTGCGCAAGCGCGCAGACCTGGCGCACGGTTGCCGCGGAGGCTTTCGCATTCTTTCGCGACAATACCGAGCGGTGCAAATATCACGACGAAAGTGCGCTCAACGCGGTCGCGGCGAAGCGCCGGATCACCCTCTCTCACCGCTGGAACTTCATGTCTCCTTATCGCGATTGGGGGGTGGAGACCGCGCTTTCCCCCGCGATCTATCATTTCACGGGCGCGCCCAAGCCGTGGGTGGGTGCTTTCGCACCCTGGCAAGAACTTTACCAGCCCTACCGCGATGCGCTCGCGCCGTTTTCGGCATTGGGGTTGCCGCTCTCCGCGCCGACAGCAGACGACGTCCGGCAGGGCGAGATCAACGTGCGCAACGAGGTCAAATTGCGCTCCGTCCTCGCGTGGCGAAAATTCAATCGCCAGCGCGCATTTTCCCGTGTCGAGAATTCGGCTTCGGTTCGGTCCGCCGGGCATGACACGTTGCGGGCCAGCGCATGAGCACAAGCAGAAATCTGGTCTTGGTTCGGGCCGGCGCGCAGAGTCTTCATCGCAAGTGGCTCGGCGGCGCCGCACGCTGGGACCTCGCAATCAGCTCTTATGCGAGTGACAAGGCCGCCGATTTTCCGGAGGCGGCATATTTTCATTTTTTCAAAGGCGGCAAGTGGGACGGCATCGCCGCGTTTTTTGCGGCATACCCCGGTTGCCTCGATCAATACGATTATGTCTGGCTGCCCGATGACGACATCGATACGAATTGCATGGCGATCAACGATATCTTCGACGCGATGGGTACATTCGGCTTTGGCGTCATGCAGCCGTCGCTGAACACAAGAAGCTTCTTCTGGCACCCGATCACGCTCCATTGCCGGTTCACCCAGGTGCGCTTCACAAATTTTGTCGAGGTGATGGTGCCGGCGCTTTCGATTCCGGTTCTCAAGGACCTGCTTCCCGTGTTTGCGACCACCAGGAGCGGCTGGGGCATCGACTGGCTCTGGGTGGAGAAGGCCCGCGCGAAAAATCTACGCAGCGGAATCCTCGACAGCGTCCAGGTCCTGCATACGCGCCCCGTCGGCAGCGCGCTTGCCAAGGAAATGAAACAACAGGGCCTCAGCGGCGTGAGCGAACTGTCCGCGACCGGATTTGAAAACGCCCGTGCGCTGTGCCGCGAGGCGATCATGGTCAACGGACGGCGCATCCACGGCCAGGCGCTGTGCGGGCTTCTGCAGTTCATCGCGCAAGCACCCTGGATGTCCGGCAAGCGGCACAGGCGCTCCGGCGCGCGTGTCTATCTGGGGTCGCTCTACAGTCACCTTGTGAAACGGCAGCACCTGGGCAAGCTTTCAAGGGAACAATCTTAGGACATCGCGGTGCCCCATAAAGTCGTCGTCGTGACGCCCGCCGGGCGTCGGCACTATCTGGATCTTCTTTCCCATTACGTCACCGGCGCCGCCGGCGTCGACAAATGGGTCTTGTGGGACAACTGCCGGCGGCAGGAGGACCGGGACCATATCGAGGAGATGGCGCGTCGAAACCCCCTCATCGAAATCGTGCGGGTGGACAATCCCGACGGCAGCAACCGGACCGTCAACAAGTTCTACAAGTTCTGCAACGATCCGGGCACGTTCTATATCAAGATGGACGACGATCTCGTCTATCTGGCGCCCGATCTTCCCCAACGGCTGTATCGGGCGGCGCTCCGGGAGCGGGACACCAAAATCTGGTGGTCGCCTTTGGTCGTCAACAACGCGATCTGCACCTGGCTGCTGAAATATCATTCCCAGATCACGGTCGATGCGGGGCTTACGGCCCAGGCTGGCTGCGCAAAGGGCTGGCGCAGTCCGATCTTTGCGGAGCGGCTCCATCGGGTCTTTCTTGAGAGCGCAGGCGCAGGCGCGTATCACAAATTTGAAACCGGGAACTTCGACGTGTCCCTCGCCCGCTTCTCAATCAACTGCATCGGCTATTTCGGGGATGATGTCGCGGCGCTTGGCGAGAAGTTCTGTCCCGAAAACGTGGATGACGAGGAATGGATTTCAGCCGTTCTTCCCTCGATCGCCGGACGGCCGGGGCGCATCATCGGAGACATACTCGCCGCTCACTTCTCGTATTTCACCCAGGAGCATCACTTGCTGGGTACCGACATTCTGGAACAGTACTACGCGCTGGCGGGTTTATCGCCTGCGCCATACGAACGTCCTCGACGGGTGCTCAAGGACGTTGTGAAGCGCTATTTGCTCGTTCGATTTTCAGGCGGTCTGGATCCATTTCGCATCGAAGCTGGATAAGCCGCGTTCTGGATTTGCCCGGTCCGGGCGATCCTGGTCCACACGCGGTCACGCGTAAGAAACGCCCCCCCTCCTCCCACGAGGCAACCACCATGATGACGCGCCTTCTCAACCGCCTCACAGCAAAATTCTCCCGTATGGCTTCAGGATTCCAGACGGACTCAGGAGATATCCTGCACTACGCGCGTGTCAGCGCAGCGATGTCATCGGCGCACTATTATTCGCAGAATATGCTGACCGTGCCCAATTTTCCGACCGATCTGGCTCTGCTCCAGTTCGCGCTGCAAGCCGCGCAGGTCGATGACGGGCTCATTTGCGAGTTCGGTGTCGCATCAGGCCGGACGATCAACTGGATCGCCAAGCACGCCGGACACAGACGGATTCACGGATTTGATTCGTTCGAGGGCCTTCCGGAAGACTGGAGGACCGGCTTCTCGGAAGGGAGTTTCAAGCGGATCGAACCACCGCGTCACGCCGCCAATGTGGATCTTCATATCGGCCGGTTCGAGGTGACGCTTCCTCCGTTCCGGGCGGAATATTCCGGGCCGCTCGCATTTCTGCATGTCGACTGCGACCTCTATTCCTCAACGAAGACGATTCTCTCGCACCTCGCGGATCGGATCGTGCCGGGGACCATCATCGTGTTCGACGAATATCTCAACTATCCCGGGTGGGAGAATGGTGAGCACGGCGCCTGGAAAGAGCATTGTGCCGCGCACGGCACGACATACGAATATCTGGGCTTTGTCAGCCGGCACCAGCAGGTTGCGGTTCGGGTTCTCACGACCGGGGAAGCATCATCATCGCGATGACGGCGGCGCCCTCAGGTACCCCCACGCCGCAACACCCATCCAGACCGTGACCAGGATTTCGCACGCAACGACAGAGGCGGCCGCGCCTGCCGAACCCCACGCAAGCGAGAAGGGGATAATGAGGATCATGTTGACCAGCCCGGCGCCGAGCGTTGCGTGGGACACCGTCCGCTTGGCGCCGAACGGCAGCAGCATGTTGATCCCGAAGACGTTACTCAGTCCGATCAGAAACGGCAGCGCCGCAATCCATTTCAGCGTCGGAACGGCGGGCAGATAGTCGGTGCCGAGCACAAGCCGGATGACCGGCTCCGCGAAGACGAACAGGAAAATCGAGGCGACGAGCGTCAGGGCGCCCTGCCCGATCAGCAGCCACAACATGAACTGCCGCGCGCGGGCGCGGTCGGTCGCCACCAGCGCGTTGATCCTGGGGTAGGCGGCCGAGCTGATCGGGCTGATCAGCCCCTGGACCGCACGCTTGATACGGTCCACGCCGTGAAACAGGCCCGCCTGCGCGCTGCCTGCAACCAAACCCACCGCGATTACGTTAGCCTGCGTATAGAGACTGATTGCGCCGGTGGTGATGAACAGCCGTGTTCCTTCGCGAATGGTCGAAAACATGGCGCCCGATGGCGGGCGCGCCGGCAGCAGCGGAATCGCGCGCGCCGAGAGGAACAACGACGCCACGCCGACCGCGATCATGGCAAGCCCCGGGATCAGTGCTGCAATGACGAGATCCTCCGGGCCGTGGACGAACAGAAATGTCGCAGGGATCGTCAAGAGACGGATCAAAAAGGAGGACAGCGCCAGCGACACCATCCGCTCAAGACCCTGGAGAAACCACGAGGTGGTGAGTATCGAACCGACGACCTGCGTCACCATGACCGTGACGATCCACATGCTTCCCCGCAAGCCGGGCAACGCCGCGACGAGCGCGAGCAGCGCGGCGGTGGCCACGACGCCCAGCAGCGTCTTGGCCCACACCGTCGACCAGAAAATCCGCCTCAGGGCACGCGGATGCTGTTGATTGCGCGCGACCGTTTGCGTCGCGCTGAGCGCAAACCCCCAATCGCTGACCAGGATCGCATAGCTGACAAGGCCGGTTGCCACGCCCAGGATACCGAACTGCTCAACACCCAGAACGCGAGCGAGATAGGGTACCGTCGCGAGGGGAATGAAATAGCTTCCGACCGTCACGACAAAAAGCGACGTTACATTCCGAAAAAAGGCCAAATACATGCCCCGGGGGTTTGATGGAGTCCGGCGGAAGACATATCATACACGCAAGCCCTGTCACCTCTTCCGGAGGACCTTGTCCGCTGCGGGTGGCCGGCGCGCCGCGCGCTGCTTTACCAGCCATTCCGAACGGGTATCAGTCAGTTCTTGAGAGGGCTTGCTTCGTTTGAAGTTCTCGATTGTCGTCATCAACCACAATTACGGGCGGTACCTCGCGCAAGCGATTGAAACAGCGCTCGCCCAGCCCGTTTCAGACCTCGAAGTCGTCGTTGTGGACGATGGATCGAGCGACGACTCACGTAAGATCATCGAGAGTTTTGGGGCGCGGATAGTCGCCGTGTATCAGACGCAGGGTGGCCATGTGTGTGCCGTCAACGCCGGCTACGCCGCCTGCGCGGGCGAAGGGATCGTTTTTCTCGATGCGGATGATTTCCTCTATCCAAATGTCCTCAAAGCAGCGGAGGCACTGTTCGAGCCGGGATGCGCGAAGATTCAGTTCCGCCTCGATACCGTGGACGAAGCCGGCCGGGACCAGGCGGCGCCGTTTCCCTACTTCCCCGAGGATCTCTCCCCGCAGGAAATCTTGCGCCAGTCCCTGGAATTCGGCGTCTACCCTTGGACGGTCTCGAGCGGGAACGTTTTTTTTCGCTCGTTCATGGAGCAAGTGATGCCAATAGACGTTAACCGAATCTATCGCTCTCCAGACGGTTATCTCAATAAGATGGCGCCGCTCTACGGAAAGGTTAAGACATCGCGCGATGTGGTCGGTGCATATCGGGTTCACGGATCAAATACGTGGGCAAGCGCCGGGCAGAGTCTGCGCAGCTATCCCGCGAATCGCTGGGTGGCGTTCGACCGCGTGCTGTGCGATACGTTCAATGCGCGCGCCTCAGCACTTGGCTACACGCCGCGGTCCTATGATAATTTGATCAGTCTTCAACGAATTGAACACCGGCTCATGGGACTGCGGGCAGACCCCGAAGCTTACCCCATACCGGGAGACACGAAACGGAGCCTCTTCATGCTCGGCCTGCGCACCGCACGGCTTGCGCCCAACGTCAGCGCCACCGGTCGCGCCTTCTGGACGATCTGGCTGGCCGCGCTGGCGTTCGCGCCGTTCTGGGTGATCGACACGCTTCATAAAAACACACGCTCGCAAGGGGAACGTCCCGCACTCGCCCGCCTGTTGGTCAAATTCGCGCGGGGGCCGGCAACGCTTCGCCGCTCCGCCTCAGCCAGATCAAATCACTAGCCGATGAACGCCTTCAAACCCGCGCCCATTATCATCAACGGCCGCTTCCTGTCCAAGCCGAATACCGGCGTGACGCGCGTCGGGCGCGAACTTCTCCGTGCACTGATGGAATTGACGCAGAGCGATCCGCGCTACCGCGTCGAGATCCGCAGCGCTCCCGCGACATGGCCGGCGCAGGGAGACACCGCGCTGTCGGCGCCGAACAACATCGCCTGGCGCAACGGCCCTTCGAGCATGTTTTCCGAGCAGCTTAATCTGCCCTTTCAGGCGCGCAACGCGGCGCTGCTGTGCTTTTGCAATGTCTTCCCGTTCCTGACGCCGCGCCCGATCGTGTGGCTCCACGACGCCCACGTCCTCGACACGCCGGAAAGCTACGAGCACGGTTACCGCTTGCGCCACAAGATCCTGTTTCGGATGGCGATCATCCGCCGGATCCCGATCGTCACGGTATCGAATTACTCCAAGAGCCGCCTTGTCCACCATGGCGCGGAGCCCGACCAGATCACCGTGATCGCGAGCGGGGGCGATCATCTTCAGCGCGTGGAAAGCGATCCTTCCGCGCTGTTTCACCCTCGCTTGCAGGGGCGCCGTTTCGTGCTTCTCATCGGCAGCCGCGCGCCGCACAAAAACCTTCCCTTCGCCGTCGAGGCGCTCTCGTCGCGCCTCGATCCCGACATCATGATCGCCGTTGCCGGTCTCCATCAGGCCGGCAAGTATCAATGCGGTAAAACGATGAGCGGCGGCGAGCGGGTAATCTTTCTTCCCCAGCAGAGCGATGGGCAGTTGCGCGCGCTTTACGGTGCGGCAAGCGCTGTGGTTGTTCCCTCGCTGATGGAAGGCTTCGGGCTGCCGGTGGTCGAGGCGATGTGGGAGACAACGCCGCTCGTGTTGTCGGACCGCACGGCGCTCCCGGAAGTCGGCGGGGATGCGGCCCTCTATTTCGACCCTACGGATGCCGACGCCATCGCATCTGCCGTTTCAGACGCGCTTGAGCCTGCAACGGCAACGCGGCTTCGCACGGCGGCGTCACGGCGGCGTGACCAGTTCACCTGGAAATCCGCAGCGGAGCGTACACTTGCACTGGTCGAAAGCGTAGACGGTTTGCAGTCCGCCGAGCCGCGACACAATTAAACTTTGAGGCTAGTAAGAGCCGCGCTGGATCACCACGGTGTACACCGTCGCGAGCAGGATGCGAAAATCGAGCAGCGCGGTCCGTGCACGGACATAGGTCACATCCATCGCGACACGCGTACGGTAACTCACGTTGTTCCGCCCGCTGACCTGCCACAAACCTGTCATGCCGGGGCGGACAGACGTGTAGTATTTGAACCGCGAACCGTAGCGGTTGATCTCGGCCTCGACGATCGGGCGTGGTCCGACCAGGCTCATCTCGCCACGCAGCACGTTGATCAGTTGGGGAAGTTCATCGAGGCTGGTGCGCCGCAGGAACAGCCCTAGCCGCGTCACGCGCGGGTCGTCCCGCAGCTTGTGTTCACGCTCCCACTCGCTGCGCCTCACCGGGCAGCTCGCGAGAACATCCTGCAGGCGCTGTTCGGCGTTTACGGCCATGGTGCGGAACTTGAGGCACCCGAACGGCCGCCCACCGCGCCCGATCCGGCGCTGCCGGAAGATCACCGGCCCGCCATCCTGCAGGTGAACCAGTGCCGCGACGATCACAAGAAGCGGGCCGAGCGCGACAAGCGCGAGGAGGCACACACCAAGCTCGGCGGTGCGGGAGAACCCGGCACGCACCCGCATCGCGCCGCCGCGGGCTGAAAAATGGGGTGATTCGGCGACGGCGCGACGGGGGCCCCCCGCCGGGATCAAACGTCCGTACTCGCTTCTGGACAGCATTGCCGCTCACCGTTTAACTGCGACCCCGACGCAAACCCACCGCGCGGCAGATTCACCGCATATCGCACCGCAACATTGCCTATGCGGGTTTCGGGTGTCAAAGGGTATTTACCTTAGAAAGGCTTGTGCCATAGGCATTTGTCCGACGCACCCCTTTCACAACGCGTGCGCCGGGGAATTGGTTTCCAATTCGATCATTGTCCGGGTTTTCCGGGTCCTGCGCGCCCCCGCCAGGGGCGCTGCCCGTTAAGTATTGCTCCGTTTCCGAAGACCGAGCGAAATTCCCGACATCACGCCGAAGACGAGCCCCGGATCGGGGCCCGGCGCACCGAACAACGCCGGAACCAATCCGATGACGAGCGCCCAGGCAATCGCGGATGGCACGGCCTCCTCCGGTGATTGGCGCACGGAGTATGTGCGCGCCGCAAACGGATCGAGCAATGCGCGCAGATGCGCGAGGAAAGCCAACGCCCCTACAACCCCCACCGAGCCCAGAACCGCGGACACGATGCTCGATGAGCGGAAGCTGCCGGCTCCGATCCCCAGACCGTAGGAGAGCTTGAACGCATCGAAGCCCTGCTTGGCCCAAAGGCTGCGCTGGATACCCGAGTTGCTCTGCATCTTTCCGACGGTCATCTTTTCAACGATCGATGTCGCCATATCCCAGAATGCCGGACTGACCACCGCCAGGACGAGCGCAAGCGTGGCCGACAGGAACAATACCGCAAAGAGCGCGATGCCCTTCGGCAACGGCAGGTTCATTGGCGTCGCGAAGAGCCGGGCCGCGAGGATGATCGCGTAAGCGGCAAGCGAAACGTAGGCCGTCGAGGACGTTGTGAACAGCAAGATGGCGGCGAGGGCCACGGCGGCAAGCCCGGTTGCGTTCGGCATCACATTTCGCAGCCAAAGCTCGCTCATGAGGACGAGCCACATAAACGCATAGCCGGAATAGGCCGAGGTTTCGGTGAACGTCCCGGCAATCCGCTTGATCTCGCCAATGCTCTGGGACAGCTGCGCATAATTGCCGTTGCGCACGATATTGAGCCAGTCGCCGTGCCCGATCGCGCTCAGGCCGACATCGAGGAGCCCGAACGCGATATGACACCACACCAGAACAATCGAGGCGATCACGATCGTGTGCGGCTGGAGCGCCCGGCGCGCGGTCATCGCCGCACACACGCATGCCACGAGCGTGCCGATCAGATAGAACGCCGCCGTAATATTTTGCGGGCCGAAATGGAGCGGATAGACATCGTAGATGCCAGAGCTCGGCGCCCGCATCGGCGCAACGGCCATGGCGTTGTCGAAAATCTTCGGAAGGATGAAGGCCGTGATCGCGCCGTAGAGGCAATAGGCGACCAGAAATCCCGAGCGCTGAAGCGCGAGCAGAAGATCGTGCTGGGTCGCAAGCCGTGAGAACAGCAGCCGCAGTCCGAGAAACCCGAGGGCAAGGTGCGCCGGCTGGATCGAGGAGCCGCCGAGGGCGGGCACCTGAATGGCCGCGGCCGCCCCGAACAGAGAGCAATACACCGTGAAAATGAGCGTCGCCGATATCGGCGCGAACATCAAAAGGACGCCGATGAGGACAACAATGACGCCCAGATATGTTGGTACCATGAGACCCGCTACGTCGTCCGCGAAGCCTGAGCGCGCTTCAGGTGTCGTTGCGCCGCGGCGCGGTACACTTTATCTGAACTTACGACGAAGCCGCAAAGAGCAAAAGAAGATGCGCAGCGCGCACGAATGCTCCACGCTGTCTCTTCATTGAAGCGAGCTGAGATTCAGACGCCCTGACTTGCCTTGCGCCGGATCGCGAGGCCGAGGATCGCAAGCGCGGCGCCGAACAGCGGCAAGGCAGCCGGAAGCGGAACCGCTGAGACCGTCGCCGTCCCGACATAGCTCGACACCGAGCTGGTCGCCAGACCGGAGATTTCGAACTGATAATTATTGCCCGTCTGCAATCCGGCGAATGTCGTGCTGGTGGTCAGCGGAACGCCGGATGCGGGATTGACGTAAGACGCCGTCGTCGAGTTGAAGAGCTTCAGGCTCAGATTGCTGAACGACCCTTGCGGGACAAAGCCGAACGACACCACGTCCGCAATTCCGGTCGCGAGCGAGAATTTGAACGCATCGGCGAAACTGCCGGAGGCATTATGCTGGGCGAAGAACACGCCGACATCATTGTCGCTCAACGCCTGATAAGTTGCATTGTCGAGCGTGAGCGTCGCCGCGTTGGCGGCCGTGCCGCCGAATGCGAGTGAAATTGCGATGACTGCTGCCTGGACGCATTTCATGGTGGAGCCCCATCCGTCGTGGCGCTGCGAGTTCGAAAGAGTTCCGATTCGCGCACGCCGAACTATCGCTGACCGCTCATGCCTTAGCAAGCCCCGGTTCACCGGCGAACTCAGTTGCCCGTCAGTGCCTGGCGGGCGTCTTCGATCCCCCGGAAATCCGCGCCGGAGCGCACCGCGCGTTCGAGTTCCTCGCGGGCCCTCTGGGGATCGCCCCTGGCCTGATAGATCATCGCGAGATGATAGCGCATCTGCTGGTTGTCCGGCTGCTTGCCGGACGCGCTCTGGACCAGCACGACCGCGTCGTCGAGACGCCCGAGACGGTACGCAACCCACCCGGCGGTGTCGAGAAGATAGGGATCGCTCGACAGGCGGAAGTCCTGCGAAAGCACCGCTGCCCGCCGCAGCAGCGTCTCGTCGGTCGGCCACAGATCCGCGATCAGGGCCGCGAGATTGTTGGCGGCGAACAGGTCGGAAGGGTTGGCGGTCAGCGCGCGCTCATACAGCTGACGGGCACTCTCGAACCTTTGCTGCTGTTCTTCGAGCAGCGCGAGGCGGTGGAGCAGATCGGGATGCGTGGCGCTGCGCTCCAATCCCGCACGATAGATCTGCGCGGCGCCCGCAATGTCGCCCGCATGCTGAAGAAGTTCGCCCAGCGCGATGTAGGCAGGCACCCAGTCAGGTTGAAAGCCGATCGCGTCCCGCAGCGTGGATGCGGCGCCGGAAGTATCACCCAACGCCTGCTTCACCTGTGCGAGCACAACCCGCGGGGCAGCGAGGCCGGGCGTGCGTTCAACCTCGGCCTGAATGAACGACAGTGCCGCCTCGTTCTGCCCGCTCGTGAGGTAGGCCTGCACGAGCAGCGCACGCAAATCGCCGGCATCGGGCAGCTTCTGGAGGGCCAGATTCAGCTCGGGAATCGCCTGAAGCGGCGTGTGCTGCGCCAGATACACCTTGCCCAGCAGGGCGTGCCCTGCCGCGACGACCAACGGATCGCGGGCGGTCCGAGCATCGGTCAGACGTCTGGCGACACCCTGCGCTTCGCCGAATTTTCCTTGCGCGAGCAACAGATCGACCTGCACCGAGACGGCGGGCACGAAGTCGGGCGCGCGTTCGAGGACGCCCTGCAGCCGGCGTTCCCCGGAGTGCACGTCGCCGGCCGAAAACATCTGTTGCGCGAGCGCGACCTCGACCTCGTTGTTTCCCGGGTCGACCGCCAGATAGTCCTGATACACACCGCGCGCCTCGTCGGGCCTGCGCGCATCGAGATAGGCGCGCGCGAGCAGCAACAATGCCGCGCGCGACTTGGGATCGCGCCGCAGGACGGTCCGAAGGTCGGTGATCGCCGCATAGGCGTTCGCCGCGGCAAGATTGAGCTGCGCCCGGATCACAAGCGCGTCGGGCCTGCTTTCATTTGCCGCCAGAACCTCGTCGACGAGTTGGCGTGCTGTGGCGGTGTCGGACCTTGCCAGCGCGTAGCTCGCGAGCGCGACCCGCGCGGTCAAGCCATCCGCCTTGGTTCCCGATTGCTCGATGATCGAGTTCAGGATCGCCTCGCCCTCGTCGGCACGGTCCGTCCTGACGTAAAGATCCGCCAGCGCCAGCCGGTATGCGACCTCGTCCGGCTGGGCGGCCACAAGCGCCTGAAGCTGAGCCTGGGCCGCCGGTACGCCCTTGCGCTCGGCGAGATAGCGGACCAGCGCGCGCTCGAGATCGACCTGCCCGGGCGCCTTGTCCGCGAATGCCCGCAAGATCGCCTCTCCCTCATCGACCCGCCCGTGGTCCGCCAGAAAATTGACCAGCATTCCACGATAGGCCGCATTGTCCTGCCGAACCTCGACGAGCTGACGCAGCACGGCCTCGACGCCGGCGTCGTCGTTGTCGCGCGCCAGCAGCTGCAATTTCACCAGCCTCAGTCCGTCATCCCTGGGGTTGAGGGCGATGCCGTGCTCCACGACGTCAAGCGCCGCGTTTATGTTGCCGCGCCGCGCGTGGATGCCGGCCAGCACCGAGATTGCGCCCACATCCGCCGGATCGAGGGTCTGCGCGCGATTTGCGTCCGCCGCCGCCTCCGTCAAGCGGTCTCGCCGGAGCTGGACCGCCGCGCGCAGTGCCAGAGCCCGCGGATCGTCGGGCGCACCCTCAAGAACACGCTGCGCACACTCCATCGCCCGTCCGACGTCATTCGCCGTCAGCGAGATCCGCCCGACCTTCAGCAGTGCGGGCACGTCGCCGGGCACCTGCTCCAGAACCTTGGTGTATTGCGCAAGCGCTGTCGAAAGGTCGCCTTCGTCCTCGGCGATCAGGCCCATGTAGAACAGCGGCTCGGTCGCGAGGGGATCGATCTGGAGCGCGGTGCGAAACTCAAGCGACGCTTTGAGCCTCTCGCCCTGCGCGTAATAGGTCTTTCCCCGCTCGATCGCGGCCGTCTTTTTCTCCTGAGGGTTGCTGCAGGCCACCACAGCGGCGAGCGCCAACAAGGCAAGCCAACGCCCCCAGGCCGCAAGGCGACCCTGACTCATTTCCATCAGCGTTTTCCCAGTCCCCGACGCACTCATATATTTGTTTTGTTTGTTCGCCAGATGTAGCAAAGATCGCCGCGCCGGTCCAATTCACACAGGGCGGGCGGGAAGCTGCATCCATCCATGGCCAGAAAATTTACACCTCCGGCCCGGCGTCTCCCGTGCCGCCCCGATGTACCCGAAGGAACCGTGCGGACATGAGCGGCCACCTCGCCGCCGCACCGCGCGTGAAACGGCTCGTGCGCGCGATCCCGCTCGCGGCGTTCGCCATCCTGACGACCGCCGTCTTCCGTGACGGCCTCGTGGAGATGGCCGGTCACTGGGGCAGAGCCGAGTACAGCCACGGCTATCTGATTCCGCTGGTCGCCATCGCAATGGTACTCCAGTGCGCGCAGCACCTGGATCCTGCCCGGCTACGGGCGAGTTGGTCTGGACCAGTGCTCCTGTTCGTCGCACTTGCAACCGCGTTCATCGGCGAACTGTCCACCATTTATCCGCTGATCCAGTATGCGTTCCTTGTAGCGATCGGGTCCTGGGTGCTGTCGCAGCTGGGATGGCATGCCGTGCGGCGCCTCGCGCCTGCGCTGGCGTTCCTCGTGTTCATGATCCCGATGCCGCAGTTCTTTTTCGTGATGCTCACGGCGCGCCTGCAGCTCATCTCTTCGGCGCTCGGCGTGGCGCTGATCCGTATCTTCGACATCCCGGTTTTTCTCTCGGGAAACGTCATCGATCTTGGGCTGTATCAACTACAGGTCGCCGAGGCCTGCAGTGGACTGCGCTATCTCTTCCCGCTCGCGAGCTTCGCCTATCTGGTCGCGTACCTCTATCGCGGGCCGATGTGGCAGCGCGCAATTCTGTTTGTGTCTGCAATCCCGATCGCACTCCTCATGAACGGCGCACGGATCGCCGTCATCGGTGTCACCGTCGACCGCTTCGGGATTCAGGCGGCCGAAGGCTTCATCCACTATTTCGAGGGCTGGACGGTTTTTGCGCTGTGCCTCGGGCTGCTGTTTTGCGAAGCGGCGCTTCTGGCGCGCATGGCGGGCCCGCCGCACGCGCTGCTTGAGCGGCTTGCCATCACCGCGCCCGACTGGCGAAAGATTCCCTGGGGAAGGTTCTGGGTGACGCCAGACCGCAGTGTCACGCCGATGAACGCAAACATCGTCCTCGTGATGTGCGCGCTCGCCGCGCTGTCGCTCTCCGCACGGCGCGCGGAAATCATCCCGCCCCGCACGCCGCTGGTTCTTTTTCCTACGGTGTTGGGAGGTTGGCGGGGGAGCGATCTTGCGATCGAGCCGCAGGTTCTCGATCGCTTGCAGCTTTCGGACTATCTCATGCGCGACTACACACGGGTGGACGATCCCTATCCCGTCAATCTCTATGTCGCGTATTACGCCTCGCAGCGCAAAGGGGCCTCCGTCCACTCGCCGCACAATTGCATTCCGGCCGGCGGGTGGGAGATCGAGCGCACCGGACGCGCCCTCCTCCCACGCGTACGCGAGCAAGGTCCCCCGCTCGCGGTCAACCGTGTCATCATCGGCAAAGCCGGCGCGCGCGCCCTCGTGTACTACTATTTCGACCAGCGCGGCCGCGAACTGACGGAGGAGTACCAGGCCAAATGGTTCATCCTTGTCGACGCGCTCGCCCGCAACCGCACCGACGGCGCGCTGATCCGGCTCGTGACCGAGATTTCCCCCGGCGAGCCGATCGAAGCGGCGGACCATCGGCTGGAGACAGTCCTCGGCCAGATCGTCCCGCACCTCGATGCCTTTATTCCGCGCTAGGGGGTCGCCCAGCGCTTGCGCTCACCACGGGCTCGACGCGTGCTCCAACTCGCGGTGCACAACCGCCATGAAATCGCGTTTGAACCGCTCGGCCGAGAAATGGTCGGCATGACCGCGGATCTGCGCGGGGTCGAACTGCGCCTCGCGTGCTTCGAAGGCCTCGATCGCCTGACGCAAGCCCGCAGCGGTCTGATCGACAAAAAACAGGCCGGTCACATTCTCCTTCACGCTGTCGAGCGCGCCGCCCGAACCGAACGCAATCACCGGCCTCCCGCTCGCCATGGCCTCCAGCGGGACCAGACCGAAATCCTCCTCGCCGGGAAACAGCAGCGCGCGGCACGAACCATAAAGCTCGATCAGTTTTTCCTCCGAAACACGGCCCAGAAATTTGACGTTCGGCGGGGCGCTCTTCTCAAGCTCCGCGCGCATCTCACCGCTTCCCGCGATCCACACTTCCCGGTCGAGCCCGCGAAAGGCGTCCACGACAAGATCGACCTTCTTGTAGCGAACGAGTTCGCCGACAACGAGGTAGAAATCACGCGGCGGCGCCGCGCTGGGATGGAAATGGTCAAGGGCGATGGGGGGATGAATCACATCGGCGTTGCGCCGGTAATAGCGTGCGATGCGCTCGGCGACGAAACTTGAATTTGCGACAAATCGGTCGACGCGCGCCGCGCTGGTCACATCCCACTGCCGCATCCGGTGAGCGACCTGCTCGAACACGATGCGCGCCAGCGGATTCAGGTCCTGCTTGTAGAGATGATAGTGATCCCAAAGATAGCGCGGCGGCGAATGGCAGTAGCAGATATGGCGTCCGGTCGGGCGCACGATGACGCCCTTGGCGGGTCCCGATTCGCTGGAGATCACCAGCGGGTACGCCGACAGGTCGAGCTCTTCCAGCGCACGCGGCATCAGGGGAAGGTATTTGGTGTATTGCGTCGCCGCGAAGGGGAGCTTGTTGATGAACGTCGTTTCGATGTGGTGCCGCGCGATCGAGGGACTGATCTTTTCCGGCCTCAGGACATGCGTGAAAATATCCGCATCCGGAAACAGGGCGCAGAGCTGCTCCAGAACACGCTCTCCCCCGCGCATCCCGACCAGCCAGTAGTGGATGATGGCAACTCGCATAGACCCCGATCGCCGCGCAGGCCCCGCACGCGGCATGGCCTCATGTTACTTGAGGACCGATTCAAAATAAACACCGTATCCGATTGTTTTAACTGACAATAATTCGAATTGCTACTGCAGACCATCGGCCACGGCGGTCAATGCCGGATGCTCGACCGTATCGCCGACGCGGATGCCGAGCGTGCGGACAAGGCCGCCATTGATTTCCAGCACCGATGCCGCGAACTCGACCGGCGAGATAATCTCGTTCGATCGCGGCTCCGCGTTCTCGTGAATCGCGACGATCGTGCCTTGCGCGTCGATGAAAATCATGTCGAGCGGGATGAGCGTGTTGTGCATCCAGAACGAACGGCGCGCATCCATTCCGAACAGGAACAACATGCCGGAATCTTTGGACAGCGTCTCGCGGTCCATCAGACCGTGCCGTTGCGTGTAGGCGTCAGCCGCAATTTCAACGTGAAAAGCCGTATCGCCGGAGCCGCCCTTGATGTGGAGCGGCGCGCGTTGCCACGTCTCTATCTGCGCCGCATCGATCGGCGCGGAGGACGCGAATGCGGACGGCGCACCCACGCACAGGAAGGCCAAAAAAATGTGCGCGGCAAGCCAACGCCGCTTGACGCCCCGACCTGCGCTCAAACGAGCTACTCGTCCTGCGGCGGTGTAATCTCGGCGACCATCAGGCCCTTGGGACCATGACCGAATCGCACGACCACCTGCTGGCCCGGTCTCAATTCGCGCACGTTGAATTTCCGCAACGTTTCCATGTGCACGAAAATGTCGGCGGTCTCCCCGCCGCGGGACACGAACCCATACCCTCTGGCGCGGTTGAACCATTTGACCGTGACCGTCTCGTACTCGCCGATCTTGGTAATCTGGGTTTGGCTCGGCAACATTTCCCGGCGCCGCTCCGAACCCGGCGGAGCCGCATTCGTATCATCGTAATTGAGAATGCGCACCGCCTGCAGCCCGCGCGCCCGCCTTACAGCGTCGCACGCGACATGCGCGCCTTCCTGCACGCCGGACAAACCGGCCTGCCGCACGCAACTCAAGTGCAAGAGGATATCTGGTGCCCCGTTTCCCTGCGCGACAAACCCAAAGCCCTTGATGGTGTCGAACCATTTCACCACGCCTTCGGCCTTGACGACTTCTTCTTCCCCAACGTGGGAGTTTTCTGTGTTCCGATCCATGGCGCTCTCTACGCTGCCTCAATCAATTTTTAAGGTTAACAGCAGGTCGCCTGCCTTGAAAAGGACAATTGCGTTAATTGTCCGGCATCCATGTATACGCGTGCCTTACCGCCCGATAACTCTTAACGCTCGCGCTTGGGGCGAGTCGCAAACCGGGACGCCGGCACCTCTGCAACTGCAGGTTAGAAAGTTTTTTGTCACAATAGGCCGCGGTGAGGTCACCTCCCCGAATCGAAGCCCACTCAAAAGACAATCGGATCGGGAAATTCGCGGTCCAGCAATTCGCGATAGCGCGAGAGCTGTACGCCCGGCACACGAAAAAATGCGTAGTCCTGGTCGATCGCATGAAAGGCGTCGTAGTACCGCGCTTTCCATTCAAGGTCTTGCCGGTCCATCAGCGGATATGTCTGCGCCGAGATCGAGTGATAGCGGATCAGCCACAGGCTGTGCTCAGGCAGATATGGCTTGAGCCGTTGATAGGCGATCTCACCGTGATCGTAGGTCAGCCAGGCCTGGTCGAGCCCGATGCCGTCTTCATGGTCGACGATTGCCTTTTTGCCCGCTCCTTCCAGGTGTTCGGGCGCCTCGCCGGTCAGCAGTGCGAGTTTTCCCAGATCGTGCAGCAATCCCACCAGGAGTGTTTCGCGGTCCGTCATTCCGGCGCGTTCGAGCCCTTCCATGACATGGAGCGTGTGCGCCAGCTGACTCGCGCAAAAGAGCCCGGCGTTTGTGGGATCGATGCATTGTGCGAGAAGTTCGAGCAGCCGGTAAACCCGGATTTCGCCGAACAGCGGCGCCTCGTATTTGGCGCGCAGGCGAAGGATCGTCTCTTTGGTCTGCGCGTCGTGGCGGCGCGTAATCTGTGCCGCCGTTTCGTGGAACTGTTCGAATTCGTCGGCATGCAGGCCAGCGTACCAGTTGTGAATGTAGCCGCGCTTTGCAAGATGCCGGCGAACAAACGTCCGAACCGGACGCGGAATCAAAGCCATCACAATCCCTTCGTCGTCGGAGAGTTTTCAGGGGGGCGCCGGCACAATCGGCTGGCAGGGCCGCGATTGCAACCTGCGAAAGTCTAGGCGCGCACGAGGAGGGCATATAGCCCCCCAAAAGCTGCGATCGTGATCGCTGCGGTCACAAAATCGTGCTCAGCCAGCGCAAGGGGTGCGCCCAGCCCGAGAATGACCAGCGCGGCAAGGGGCGCAAACAAACCGAGCAAGTCGCCGCCGGCCCGGCTTTGCTTCGAGGCGCCCATCGACGACGACCGGCTTTTCGAGACGGAGGCCCCGGAAGGACGCTTGAGCTTGGTCAGCACGACCTGGATCCCAGCTCCGGCAAAGGCTGCGGCAAGCAGCGACAAAAACGGCGCGATCACGAAGGTGAGTACGAAAGCTGCGATCAGCCCGCCGATCACAAGCAGCGACGCACGGCCGCGAACCGCGCCCGCGAGCGCGCTGCCAAGCTGCGTGCGAATGGCACGCAGCGCCGTGCCCGATTGTCCCTCGCGGTCCTGCTCTTGCGCCATC
>LADL02000472.1_pt1 | contig 26021 bp, 24 predicted proteins | sample 619721 | NCBI WGS metagenome assembly LADL02 (sample SAMN03397408, study PRJNA257561) | rock porewater metagenome | biome: terrestrial; feature: Opalinus Clay rock; material: porewater; isolation source: Opalinus Clay rock porewater BRC-3 borehole | place: Switzerland: Mt Terri URL, St-Ursanne ...
TGAGGCCTTCGGCTGGCACAAAGGAACCATGGATGTGTGCGGTTATTGTGGAGAATACGACATCGCCCGAACTGAAACTTCATACAAAAAGAAGAGCATCACCTCCGGGTACTATGACGGTGGCATCTGTGCTGCAACCCTTAATGGAGGTGTCGATTCTGGCAATAGTGTCAGTTCCTATGAAGACGCCATGTCAGAAGCGAGGCAAGTCTTCGGGATTAGCTCATCCAAATGGACGAACGCCAATCCATATGAACTACGAAGGAGCCTTGGCGACACCCAAAACATTCGGGCATGGGCCGATGCCTACTTTGAGGTTTTTGACACGTACCTTGAAGTTGGCGACTTGAAGCCGGAGGCCTACTGGAATGCGGATGGCTCTACCGGCCTCATCCTGATCCGAAAGAGCAACGGGAAGTCTATAGCAGTGTCGCTCAGCCAGGAACTGGTCGAAAAGGTCATCGAGACTCCTGACGGTCTAAAGACTATTCAGGTTATCGAGTGGCACGTGCACAACACCCAGATGAAGCAGCTCGGTGGGGGAAGCCATAAGTAAGCCAGTCGGGTACAATCTGGAAGCATGTTGGGTATAAGGCCCCCGGGGTTATCGACCACGGGGGCCTAGACCCTGCAATGCATAGAGGTATTCACACATGACCCTCTGAAGACGGGTTTGGTTGTGTGTTGTTCTCGCTGCAACAGGCAGCAACGTCAATAACAGTATGTTCCTTGACCACCGTCGGACTCCGTGAGGGAGACGACCACCCGTGATGCTCATAGAGGAGCTCTTGCAGCAGACCAGGCAGGAGACGGCTTTTGCAGGCAACCAGCCCAAGAGCGGTAGAAAATAGCCCTGTCAGCGTTTGCTGATCATCCGCAAAACCATCACAGCAGCCTCTGCCCTGGTGGCCTCATTGAAGGGCCTGAATGAGCCATCTGGATACCCGGTTATAATGCCACGCCCCTCGGCAATGGCTACGTGCAGCGGCCTTGAGATCTGGTTTGTGTCGCTGAACTTGAGAAGCAGGCCAGAACCCCCGTTAGCGGCGCTGTCAGCGTAGCCCATGGCGCGAACCACCATCACCGCCATCTCCTGCCTTGTTATGGGCACCGAGGGCCTGAAGCCGTTGGGATAGTCGGCAGCCTTGACAATGCCATTAGCGACAGCGGCCTCAATAAAGGGCAAAAACCAGTTGTCGGCGGTGTCGGGGAAGGTTGGCTTAAGGGTGTTCTTGATGGGCGTAAGGCCCGTTGCCGTCACAGTCATCTTAACAAACTCTGCCCTTGAGATGCTATTTTCGGGGCGGAAGGAACCGTCATAGTAACCGTTAATGATGCCCATGCCGATCAGGGTCTCTATCTGCTCTTTAGCCCAGTAGTCGTCAATGTCTGTGATGTTGGGCCGCTGGCTGGCTGGTAGCGACGACAGATAGGCGGGCCCTTTCATAACACTGGCCTCTACCTGCAAGACCTGGCCGTTGGCGTCCTTAAGCTGAACTGTCACCGTCTTCAGGCCATTTGAGGTGCCTATGCCATGAACCAGGTTCTCCTGGAAGGGAGCCCAATCGGTCCAGAAGACGCCCTCATTACTGACGCGGATCTCGTCGGCCGCCTTGACTCCAACAAGAGTAAGGATTACCCGGTCAGTTGTCACATAGCGGGCGCCCCCGTTTATCTGAACCCTGACAGTATCGTCCCCGGTGGTGCTATCGGAGCTATCGGAGCCATCAGCGTCGGTGTCCTCCATCTCCTCAGGCTCAGTACCCTTTGGGTAGTTGATGGCTATCGCATCGGAGATATTCCCCGCCCTGTCCCTGACCCAAGCATAGAAGATCTTAGGAGCGCCCTGCCCCGCGCCAATGGGGACTCTACCCATCTCAAACACCGTTGTAGGGTCTACCCAGCTTGAGGGTAACTGGTCAGTAGTACTTGCCGTCCACACCAGAACCCCGCTGAGGTTGTCTCTGGCCTCGCAGGCCAACCCGAGGGTGGTTCCCACCTGAACAAGATAGGCTTCTCCCTGGGGCGGGGTTCTATCCACTACAACAGAGCCCTCGCCCTGGACTTGCCGGATGCCGTCGCTACTTCGAACCTCAACGGTTACGACGGCTCTACCCTCGAATTCCTGGGCCACATGACCTGCAAAGCTGGCAGAATAGCCAGTGAAACTCCCCCACTGGCTCCAGGCGCCCTGATCAGAGATGCGATACCGGTACTCTCCTGCCTCAATCCCTGTCAGCTCCGCCCGGATGGGGAAATACCCGTCGTCGTCCGCCCCGAGGCCGTTGTTAACGATGACAGTACAGTCCGGAGACTGGGACAGGGGTTGGAAGTAGATCATATTAGAGACAACGACGCTGTTACCAACAGCGTCAACCAATCTGACATAGACCGTCTTGTACCCGGCGCCTTCTGACAGCACCCAGGGAAACTCCTCCCTGAACTCCTGCCAGTCTGACCAGATGATGTTGTCATTGCTGACAAACATTCTACTGAGGCCGCTGGCATCATCGCTGGCTTCAATCGTCAGGGTCACAGCCCGGGATGAGGTCGTTGCCGCGCCAGCGTTGATCATCACATAGCCTGTTGGGGGCATATTGTCCACAGCCAGCTCATAGGTGTCGCTCTCAACGGTGTGGTTGCCAGCCCCGTCTGTCACCTTGATGTAGACCGTCTTCTCCCCGGGCGCGGTGTCCAGGATTGGCACAACGGCAACGTCCTCGACAGGGCCCCAATCAACCCAGACATTGGGGTTGTCAGGTTCATCGGACTGAGCAAAAAACATACTGCCAAGGTCAGACCCGGCATCACGTGCTGAAATCAGGGCCTCAAGAAGCTGCCCAGAGGTTGGCATGACTCCAGGATCCTTGATATAAATGACATCGTCCAGGAGGTCAAAGTTTACAGAGGGGGGAGTCAGGTCCACCGTGAAAGTGACGCTGGCCGTTGTATAGTTGCCGGCCTCATCGTATACCCGGGCGTAGAGAGTCCTCCGACCAGGGGCTTGGTTGTCCACTGGATACGACAGCAGGGACTCAACCGGGCCCCATCGCTGCCAGGAATCGGGTTCGTTGGTTTCAGAGAAAGCTATGTAGTCCAGCCCTGAACCCCCGTCGGTCGCCGCTATCTGGCAGGTCACCTGAGTGCCAGAGACAGCTTTTTCAGCGATGCTGAAGTCCAGGGTTGGCGGGATCTTGTCAATGATGATGTGATCGCTGTAAGTAGCCGAAGTATTCATGGCGCCGTCGCTGTAGGTCACGCGGATCTCAGCCTTGCCGCTGCTTGTAGAGAGGGTATAGGCCATGGTCTCAGAAATCCCCGTACTCCCGATCTTCACCACGCGGCCATCGGGAAGGACCTCCTCCAGGGCGGCTCTGATGGCGTCATCGGAGAAGGTCAGAGAGAGTGTAACGCTCTGGGACGTGGAGTACTCATCTCCATCGTTGATGGTGATGCTCCCTGTTGGGGCAATGGTGTCGACGGTAAACCTCAGGGGGAGGGCCTTGCCGATCTCATCCTCTTCATCACGCACCAGCACCTGGGCATAGTAGGTTCCGTCGGGAAGGGGATCAAAGCGGTGGTGGGTAACTGAGGTCAAGTACCACTCGGTAGCGATGGGGCTCTTAAAGAGCTGGTCATCATCGATCAATACCTTGTAGGCAACCTGCTCCTCGATGCTTGTGTTGATGCGCCAATCAAGTTGTGGGCTGCTGTTATCAAAGGTGCTGCCATCAGGGGTCTCCCAGAAGACCAGAGGCGGGGCCGCCGCTGCAGTGCCAACGAAGGCAAGTAGCAAGACAGGCAGGGCCACAAACAATGTTATATAGCACCGATTGAGAACACGCAAAACAGACCACTCCTTTGCAGCTTTGCAGGTTTGCAGGTTTGCAGGTTACCTACGACCGCATGAGTGCTGTTTCTACAATATCCTCCAATTTACCTGCTGACCAACAGCCCCCTTAAAGCAGGGGAGGCGTCCAGTCCCCTGTTAGCACCCTGCATCTCAGATATGAAGAGTGAGTGCTGATTCCGCCCCAGACTACATCAACGCGTTAATCGCACTGAGGAGGAGGATGACAGCGCCAATGGCCAGGTTCGCGTAGACAATGATGGCCCCACCGGCTCTTCCAGCCCCAGTCGCCCTGCCGCCCCCCCCTACTCTGCCAGCTCCAACTGCTCCGTTTGCCCCGCCTACCCCGCCTGATCCCGGCTCTTGGTCTCCTTCCTCATGCTGCTTTGAAAGCCTCTTCCTCCTGAGCAGAGCGAGACCGAGGGCGACTACCACGAGGATGTGCTTGATAGCAAGGACTAACGAGTAATCGTTACCGAAACTGAAGAGCCCCAAAAACCGACCGCTCTCTTTTGCCAACAATAGGCCGCTGATGACCAGGACGACCATGCTTCCCAAAACCCACCGGTTCAAACGGTGCTGCATCTCCTGGTTGAACTTGAGACCGGCGCCTCCAGGTTCAAAGGCCGCCTGAGCCGCTGGCATGGCTATCAACGTAGATGTAAAAAGCCCCCCCAACCAGACAATGGTGGCCAGGTCGTGCAGCCACTTGATGACGATCATCACTACCACTGACATAACTCCAACCTCCAGACTTTTCGATTTACGAGGCGTTGTTGCCCCTCACCAGTTGGCAATAGGGGGGAAGCCCCCGAGAGGGTTTTCGGGGCGCTCCCCCCTGTTACACTTCTAACCGCTCTAGCCGCTGGCTCCTTACGCGGTATGACCGGCATCCCTTGACTCTACAGCCCCAGTCGCCCCTTCCCTGGACAGCCAGGGATCGATGGACACCAGGAGCAGTATGGCTGCCAGCACCAGTCCCAGGGCCGGCCCTGGTGTGAACATTGAGATCTGGTTGGCTTCAATAGTATTGAGGACAGCCAGGGGGCCACCGCCAACAAGCCCCATCAATGCGGCTCCAAGACCCACATACTTGGACCAGGGCTTGCCAAAGATCATCGCTATGACGCAGACACCCCATGCAATCGACGCGATCCAGTTCAGTTGCTGTACACCCACAAACAGGGCCCTGTGGGTCAGGTCCTCTGTTACCATGATCTTATTCATGGAGGCAACCCCATTCATGAAACAGAGAACGAAGGTCATCCCGGCAAAGAGGGTGAACCACACGACCCGCCAGTCAACCTGCCGGACTGCTCTCAGCAAGAGGAAGAAGAAGATCAGGTTAGGGATGAAAACCACTGCCATCAGCGGACTCTCGCCGCGACTGAGGGGAGGAATCATCATGAAGAAACTGCCCTGGAGGGCAATGACATTGGCGATGACCCCGAGGTGCCAAGCCCAATGGAGGCCTTTATAGAAGGCGAAGGCTGCCAGGGCCCAGAGAACACCCCCTAATATGCTGACGTCATTAAGGGCCGGAAAGATATACTTGACGATAATCCCCTCGTCAGGCCTGCCCACAGCGTTCTCCAGGGCAATCATCGGGAAGTAGATTCTTACAAAGATAAACAGAGAACCCACAATCCCTAGCGCAGCGCCTATTAGTGATATCAGTGTTCCCAAGGTACTCCTATGTGTCATAACACACCTCTCCTTAAGCTCCAATTCGCGGACCCAAAGCACCAATTCAGATCCAACACTTGACGATGACAACATCAGCTAAAATCGATGATAACCACTAAAGCCTCTCAGTTCTGTAAGCCGTCTATATTCCAAGCCCAATCAGCATCATGGTGACCATCATGTAGGCGGAGGCAGCCTTGAAGAGGCCGTAGTTGAGACCTGGAGAGGGCCTCACTACGCTCAACACCGCCCATCCCAATAAGACCGCACTGAGAAGACTGATGCCCATCAGGCAGACCATCTTCATGCTCAGGAGCAGGGCGACCGCAACCATGCACCCGCCTGCAAGGACTGTTGAAAGGGCTATGGCCGCGCGGCTCACCGCCACCCCGTATTCGGAAGGCAGGGTGGGGACGGAAGCGCGCTGGTAATCCTCCCGGTACTTGATGTTGAAGGTAATGATGTGAGTGGGGATCCAGAGGAAGATTGCCACCGCCAGAAGCACCCCCACAAGGTCAACATGGCCTGTCCCCAACGTCCTGCCAGCCAAGGCCGGCATCCCTCCAGCGATACCGCCGAAAACAACTGAAAGTGATGTATACCTCTTTAGCAAAAAGGTATATATCACAAGGTCCACCAAGAAGCCCGCGCTAACTATCCACCCATAGAGGGCATCAAGGGTAAAGGCCCATCCCAACCCAATCACGGAAACCGTAATCCCTAAGGCCAGGACCTGATCTGTGGACAACTGGCCGCTAGGCAGCGGACGGCGACAAGTCCGGTCCATCTTCTTGTCAAGGTCCTGATCCAGGACCATATTGAACATGGTACACCCGCTGATAACAAGGAACAGGCTGGCAACCAGGGCAACCTCAGTCCTCCAATGGGTGACAGGGCAAGCGGAGCTGGAATAGGCCGCCCAACCGGTGATCACCAGAAGCGCTGTCTGCTTATGCTTAACCAGATCCAGGAACTGTCTGACCTTTACCATCGGTGGCCACCTCCTCTCACCCTCACCCTAGGGGGTTCGCGCGCATCTGAATCCAAGGCTGGGACTGGCGTAGTCTGGTGGGGCGCTGTTCCACTTCCAGACCCTCATGTCCACCCCATGTTGAGCCTTACTGCCACCCTTGATCCACCTGTCATGAAGCTTGTAATAGATGTCGGCAACCCACTCGCCGGCATTCCCTGCCATGTCATAGCAACCATAGGGACTGATGGAATTGACGGTCTCAAAGCCATCGTGGCTGCTGCCGTTGTAGAAACCAACAGGCGTGGTGTCGCTGTAGCCCCCCCTGGTCTCAAAGGGGTCCCCGCTGTGGTAGTAGTTGGCGTGCCCATGCCCAACATCGTCTCCCCATGGATAGGCCCGGCCGTCTGTGCCCCGGGCCGCCTTCTCCCACTCCAACTCCGTGGGGAGGCGGTAACCGTAGTGATCAGCGTAGGCCTTGGCCCCAAACCAGGTTACCATTGTCACCGGGTGGTGTTCATAGCCGGGCTTCACGCCAAAGGTTCCACTGGCAAAGGTTATCCGGGAGGCGGGATCTCCGAGGAGGAAGTAAGGGTGCAGACCCTCGTCAATGGGCCTCTCGTGCTTGCCGTGATTGAACTCATCGCCAGCGTAATAGCCCAACACAACGCCTTCCTCAATCAGGACTGCCCCCTCTTCATAGGCCTCGCTCAGATACTGCAGATACTGATTGTTGGTAACCTCAGTCAACATGATTTCAAAATCATAGGGGATCTCTGCCTCTGTGCCGTACTGGCCCGTCAGAAAGGGCCCCGAGGGTACAAGCGCCCAGCTGTTAGGGTCTGCATAGGGCCCAATAAACCTCTGGACACCCACGGGTGTTTCGGGTTCTGAGACACAACCTGTCGTGATAGTCCCTATCAGGCTCACAGCCAGTATGACCAGTAACGCGCGGTCCGCTCCCCGATAGCGAGCCCAGTAACCCCTGGATTTGAAGAGATCAGCAAGATGCCTGATGAGAAAGACCCCCACAATGACCATGACAGCACCGAGACCAATGTCTGCCAGGACCATAAGGGTGTTCACTAAGGGCTGCTGCGTATACTCGCTGACAAAGAGACGTTTGAGTTCGAAGGCGGTAATGGCGCCAAAGGCCACATCAGAGCCGATAATGACTGTCCAACCAAACCACTGCCGCGCCTTGCCCTGGAGCCCCATCCTGTCGGCCACATAGAATAGGGTAATCGTTGCAATCAGCGCCGCAAGGACATGCCAGTGTCCCACCAGTTCAATCCGCTCTTCCCGCAGGTCCCAGACGCGGATCAGGTCGTCAAGCTTGACAGCCATGAAGATGCCAACACCGCTAACATTGAAGTTCATGAAGATCATCTGCCAGAGGGACCCGAACTTGAGAGGGTCATGGAAGAGGGCCATGGTCTTTTGCCAGAGGGTTGCGTTCTCAACCCCCTGTTCAGCCAGGCGGTCATGGACCAGCTTAGGCAGGCCGTAGATTACCAGAAAGAGGGCCGCCAGCATTGAGAAGGTGGCACCCACATAGATGATCCAGTGGGCTATGACCTGGTATGGGACAACGGCCCAGGCGCCCAGAGTGAGCACCGCCGTACCAAGGATCATGCAGGGCATCGCGATCCGATGCCACACCCCCCTGAAGTCAAACCAGCGCCCGATGATCAATGTGATCGCGATACCCATCAACGCCAGCATGATGTGGAGGTGGCCGATCACTGCTAGCTGGAGGGCATTTTTATGGGGCAGCCTGATAATGTCCTCTGCCAAAAATGTGCTGAAACCAAAACCCCAGTGGGATCCGGCCCAGGCCCCCAACATCGCCGACCCCAGTGTTGATACGGCCATTGTCCAGAAGGCCGTTCGCTCAAGGTCCAGGCCACCGGCGGTTCTGGCGTAGGGGGAGTCAGGCCCCAACCTGTATTCGTCTTGCCAGGGCCAGAGGGCAACTGCCAATTGAACCCCAGCAGCAAACACCAGCGAGAGGCCCAGTAGGAATAGCCCGTGGAAGGTAGGGTTCTGGCCAAAGTAGGCGTACCCAAGCCCGAACACAAGGGCGGTCAAATAGCCAACCGTTACAGTGCCATTGATGTTGGCTACCTGCCGGTCTCGCATCCTGACATTGGCGGTAATTAGATATACCATGATCGCCATCATCGCCAGGGCGATGGTGTGGTAGAGCATCACCAGGCGACCTTCGCGGGCAGCTGGGTCAAGCTCCATCCCCAGAAGTTCAACGGTGATGTCCTTGATACCCCACTCTGCCATCGGGCCCGACAGGGTCCCCCACACAGTGGTCACTAGCATAATCATGGCAATTGCAGTCAGCGTCAGTCCGTTGGTAGAGGTCAGCAGGTATCGCAGTCGTTCCTGAAGGCCCTTCATTTATGCAAGGTCCTCCTCTCCTTTCCGCATTTTCCTTCTAACAGATTTGTACCACGGAAAGGCCAGGGCTCTCCTTGACTTACGTCAACTCTTGACAATAGTCAGAGAAGACAACGGTCACAAAGTGTATAATGGTCCTGGGTACCTGAAGTGAAGGCATAAGGAGGGAAGCTAGGATGTTTAACCTTGAAAGTGGGATAGTGGAACTACCTGTATTTCGTCAACTTCGGGGGGATCAACAGGCCAAGCTGCTAGACAGGGCCTTTACCAAGCAGTTGAGCGGGAGTGAGTTTGCAGCCCTCCAGGGCGAACACTGGCCCTATGTATGCGTTGTCAGGGACGGCGCCCTGTATCTCACCAAGCAATCCTCCGGCGAGCGCAATCTTACGGTAGGATCCCTAGGGCCAGGGGACACAATGTGGAGCCGCTCTCTCTTCGGCGACCTCCCCCTACCAATATCCCTGGGGGCAAAGTCAGCCTCTGCCCTGTACCTGTGGCGTCAGGCCGATATCATCCCGGTCATAAGAGAGAATCCAGGAGCCCTGTGGGAACTGTGTCAGCACCTGGTGGGGCTCACCACCGTAGCCAGCGAAGTCATTGAGGGGCTTGCCTTCCAGACAGTGGCGGCGCGACTGGCCAAGCTGCTACTCAAGAAGTTTCCAGAAGCCCACAGCAGGGAAGTGTCACGGGATCTCACCTTGGAAGAAATGGCAGCGATGATAGGCAGCAAACCGGAGATAGTCTGCCGCCTTCTTCACCGCTTTGCAGATGACGGGTTGCTTCAGGTTACGCGCACAACCCTCTCATCTTTGAATCGCGAGGGCCTTGCGGAGCTTGCAGCCCTCCAGTAACCCAGGTTTAGTGACCTCACTAGTCCGCGGTCACGGTCCCCTCCAACGCCGCCCCCTCAACGGACGTGTCGGTGGTGCCGGGCGCTAGCAGCCTGGCCTTCAATGCCGGGAGCAGGTGTGTGGTGAGAATCCCCAGGGCAAGGCCGGTGCCGATGACGTAATCCAAGCGGTCCCAACCACGAATGAACTGAGTCGGTACGCTCACCAGGACAGTTGAGACCGCCCCGATCACCACCAGGTACCAGCCAGACCTCTTCGCCTGGGCTAATAGGGGTAACCCAATCAGGATCAGCAACGCTGATACCCACAGAACCTGACCGCACAGGGACAGCACCCACCAACCAACATCACCATACAGGGGATGACCAGGCCGTGTCATGAGCTGGCGCAGGCAGCCGACGCCTGTTGTGAGGCTATGGGTAATCGACATCCCCATAAAGGTAAAGGCGAAGAACCTTGTAACCCGGTCCCTACCATCTCCCTTCTTGCCCAGCAACACCGTCCAAAAGCCTATCAGCCCTCCCAAGGTGATGAACAACGGCAGCGGGGCAGCATCCTTCACGAAACTGACATAGGGCAGAAACATGAACATGCCGCTAACAGCGGGGATTGCCAACAGCAACAGAGACAACCCGTAGGCCCACTCCTCTCCTTGCAGCAATGGGTAACTGATCACCAGGAGGGCGGTTCCAGCAACAAACACGAGAGCGCGCAGGAGTGGATAAAACAGGTCAAACAACATCAGGCCGCTGGACAGCGCGGGCTTCTGTTGCGCCGCCCTGCCGAGGTTTTCCAATACCAAGTCCAGTGACACCTGCGCCAGCCAGGGGGCGGCGCCGATCATGAACAGACCAACCAGGACCGCCACTACCGTCATTACCTGCCTCATTCCCCGAGAGGTTTCTTTCATGGTCTTCCTCCTCCTCATTCTTGAGTGCCCAGCAACTTGCCCCCAGTTCAACAGATAAACGCTAACAAGTGCGGCTGTCCATGACAAAAGGCAATTGAGCCGGAGGCCGGGGTATCAATACCCCGACCTCCGCGGTGCTTCGGGTCCGATTGGACGTGAGGAGGTGCGCCTCAGTCAACAGGCGGTAACAATCAGACCTGCGCCGCCCGCCCTTCTGCGACCAATCGTTCCTCTGGTGTTTCCACCAATCTCTCCTTTACCATTGGAATAAGTAGTGGAATGATGATGGCTAGTCCCATTAGGAACTGGAACATCCAGTCCCAGGTTGTTGCTCTCACCAGGTGGGTAGCAATTCCTGCCGCCGCTGCCGCGGCCGCCCCCGACATTGCCAGGTACCAACCTACCTTGCTACGAGTAGCAGCGAAGTAGATGGCGCCTACGAGCAGGACAAGAGCCAGCCAACTGAGGTTTCGGCCTGGTTGAAGCACGAAGATCCCTTCAGCATAGAGCGGCATCTTGGGGTGGCCCAACAGAATCCGGTGAGCAGCGTGGCCGTTGGCCCAGGCTTCAGCCGCCGTAACGCCAAGCATTAGGAATACCCAACCGTCAATCGCCTTCTGCAGCAGGTCCCCTCTGTCGAACCAGAGAATGGCGAAGTAGGGGATCAGGCCCGCTGCCATCACGATGAGGGCAGGCGGAAAGACCTTGGCTGTGGGGTACACAAATCGCATGTAGGGAACGAGCATGTATGCTCCACCACAGGCTGGCATCGCCAGGCACACAAGGCTGACGCCCTTGGCCCAGACAGCGCCGTTATAGAGGGGCTTGGCTACCAACAGCAGGATAAAGCCGCCCAGTACCGCCAGGGACATCCACAGCGGATAGGCCCAGCCCACCATCACCCTGGCAGGCATCAGTACATGCTGCATGGGATCGTTATCAGCGATGAGCTTGTTGATCTTCTGTGTCTGACCCGCCTGGACCCCGTAGGTCATCTCCTCCACCAGGAAGGGTTCAACGAAGATCATGAACAAAGCCGCGATGATGATCAGAGCAACTACAAGCTTCCTTAGTTGGCTTGACACTTCTTGAGACATCTTTCTACCTCCTTAATATTTCCCACGGTCTCCAGCTGACTCTGTATTAAGTTTACGTAGCCCTCTCTAGGCCCCCAAGGCGATTAACAGCATTGCCCCCAGCATGTAGGCGGAAGCAGCCTTAAAGAGACCAAAGTTCAACCGGGGCGACGGCCGAACAACACTGGCCACAGACCAGAAAACAAGTATAGCGCTGAGTATGATCAGCAGTCCGAGACAGCCACTTTTGACGCCAATAGAACTGGCCACGAAGACAGCCAGGCCAACAGCGATCACGGTTGAGACAGCAATCAGCGCCCTGGTGGCGGCAATCCCGTAGCGCTGGGGGAAGGTGGGGATCCCGGCCTGGCGATAATCGTCACCATACCGGATCTGAAAGGTCATGATGTGCGTGGGGATCCAGAAGAGTATGGTCATGGCCAGCGCCAGGCCAATCAGGTCAAGGCCGCCTACCCCCAGGGCTCTCCCGGCAAGGATGGGCATCCCGCCAGAGACCCCGCCGAAAACGATGGAATAGGCGGTGCGGCGCTTGAGGAGGAAGGTGTAAACCAAGAGATCGATGAGAAACCCCGCAGAAACCACCCACCCATATAGCGGCGCCATGCTGAAGGCCCACCCGATTCCGAGGACTGAAAGGACAATACCAAGGATGATCGCCTGGTTAATACTGATATCCCCCCCAGGCAGGGGGCGATGACAGGTGCGACTCATCTTTGCATCGATGTCTCTGTCCAGTACCATATTAAGAACCGTACATCCACTAATAACCATAAAGAGGCTTGCTATTACCCCAGCAGTTGTGGTCCAGTAATGCCAGGGGCACGATGCGCTGCTATATCCGGCCCAACCTGTTATTACCAGAAGCTGCGTCTGTTTGCTCTTTATTAACCGTAGGTAAGCCACCACTGGTGGATCCGCCCTTCCCGCCCTCATTGTCATAATGGAGGATAAGTCCCCCCAGCACTTCACCTGACTGGGCTCCTATACAATTGTTAGCACGGGAACACGGTTCTTGAATTGACCAAGGTCAAATCCCTTCATGATGGAAGGCTATAAGATGAGAGTCGGAGAAATAGGATTGAACGCTCATGGAGGAGGTACAACAGTGACAGCGGAGTGCCTGCAGCACTTGATGTCTCATGCCATAGTCTTCCGAAACCTCTCTGAAAGAGACCGAGATGAGCTGTCAAGGTCAGCCCTTCACTGCCAGTGGAACCCAGGGGCCGTCTTGGCCTGGGCCGGGGACACCTTTCCCTATGCTCTACTAATTGAGGAGGGCTCGCTCCAACCAACAAGCACATCACCAGATGGGCGCACCATCATAATGCGAACCTGGAGACCGGGAGAAGTCTTCTGGGGGCACACTATAATCGATGGGGGGACTGTTCCCTGCACCCTCACCATTGCGGAACCCACATCCGCCTATAGATGGCATGGAGACTACATCCTCCCCATCATCAAGTCCAACCGGGAGGCCCTTTGGGACCTGAGCCTGGCCCTGATTCGGCGGATGCGAGAGGCCTCCAGCAGCGTCATGGAGTTGGCCTTCGACGATGTGGAAACCAGGCTGGCGCGACTCCTCATCGACGAGTTTGGCGATGACATTGTGTCTATCAGGAGGACCATGACCCTTGACGAGATGGCCGCACGGATCAAGACCAGCCGGGAGGTTGTCTGTCGGTTGCTCCAGCGCCTTGACAAGAAAGAAATGATTGAGGTTACCCGGACGGAGCTGTCGCTAAAAGACCCTGAAGCCCTCCGCACCCTTGCCAGTAAACTGGTCTGAACCAGATTGAGGCCCACGGGAAACCATGGGCCTCGGGCCGGAGTTGCATGATCTGCGATTGGGTTCAATTTACCCAGCGCCTACGCTCACCTCCCCTTCACAAACCCCCAGGCAAAGCTGGCTGTCATCAAGAGCAGCAGCGGGGCGAGGATGGTAAAGATGACATCGGCAGAGAGTATTGGCCTTCCAGCCTTCAGAAAGGCCAGCGCGATACCGCCAATCCCAATGAGAGTACCCCCCACCGTCACCATGATGAATCCTGCCGGGCGAGCCTTACTTCTCCAGACGGCGATGGGAGTAAAGAAGATGGTAAGCCCGGCCACCGAGTGAACCAGGGCCAGGACCCCAGTGGCAACACCACTGGGACCAAGAAAGCGTGTAACCGCAATCGCCAACAGGCCAACGATGGCAAACAGGAGATAACTCCGTTGATATTTGGGGTAGAACTCCCCTACCAGCCCCAGGGCTAGGGCCAGCGGAATCAGGGTGGATACGATTACCACCAGCGGGTTAGCAAGGATTCCGTAGCCCAGGCCGATCAGCAGCAACCCAGCCACAAGCACCACGGCAAAAGCAACCATGTAGTAAAGGCTGTTTTCAGCCTCCTTGCCTCGCTCCCGGTATTCCCGGTAGAAGGTCGCCACCAGATACAGTGCCGTCAGTCCAGTAACTAACAGAAGTAGTTGGTCAACAATGGTCATAGCTTTGTACCTCCTTGAAGTCCAGTATTAGACAGTTCAGCCCAGAACCACCAGGCCCAGCGCGCCCAGCATAAACAGGGAGGCCAGTTTGAAGAGGGCCGAATTGAGGCGGAGGGAGGGCTGGATCAGCGTTGCCGCTGCCATCCCCATCAAGATTCCACCCAGTATCAGTAGGACCGCCATGTAGGCCCAGTACTGTCCCAGGACCATGCCAACCAAGAACATTATTGACACGGTAGCTACAGTGGAGGCCGCGATAATGGCCCGGGTGGTCCCCAGCCCGTAAGAGTTTGGAAAGACAGGAACCCCTGCACTTACATACTCCTCCTGGTATTTAACACCAAAGGTCATGATGTGGGTTGGGATCCACATCAGGATTGCCAGCGCCAGGAGCAGGCCCAGGAAATCTATGCTGCCAACTGCCAGGACCCGTCCCGCCAGAATAGGCATTCCCCCTGAAACTCCACCCCACAGGATGGACCAGGGGGTTCTCCGCTTGAGCCACAAGGTGTAGACAACAACATCGAAGAACAGTCCGGCGAAGACCACGATTCCATAGAGGGCGCTAAGCTGAAAGGACCAGAGGAGCCCTAACCCCGAAAGGCCTACTCCCAAGAACGCGGCCTCAAACACTCCAAGACGCCCAGCGGGCAGGGGCCTATGGGCGGTCCTCTCCATTAACGAGTCGATATCCCGATCAAAAACCATGTTCAAAACGGTGCTGCCGCTGATGGCCAGGAACAGACTACCCATCAATGCCAGGATGGCTTCAGGAGAGGTCACCGGGCAGCGGGCACTGGCGAAGCCCGCGATACCGCTGAACAACAGTAGACCAGTCTGAAGGCTCTTAATCAGCGCCCAGTAATCCTGGAGGCGACAGCGAACCAGAGATGCTACCGATCCACTCATCCTAACTACCTCCCCTTCTGCCTTCTTGGTGCTAGTGACGATGTGGTTGCGCTGCTCTAGCGCGTTGGCTCTCTCACCGCCCGAAATCCCGCGTTAGGGCTGGCATACTCCGGTTCAACGCTGTTCCGGGTCCAGATCCGCAGGTCATAGCCGTAGCTTGCCTTACTACCGCCCCGCAGGTAGCGGTAGTGGGTGCCCTCATGGTCATCTACTGTCCATTCCGCCACGTTTCCCGCCAGATCATAGAGCCCGTAGGGGCTCCTGGCGTCAACGGTCTGGAAGTCCTCATAGTTGCGCCCGTTGTAGAAACCTACCGGGGTTGTGTCTCCAATCTGTCCTGGTTGCTCAAAGGGGTCCTCACTGTGGTAGTAATTGGCGTGACCAGGCTCAATCCCGTGGCCCCAGGGATATGGCCGGTCGTCGGTTCCGCGGGCAGCCCTTTCCCACTCTAGTTCCGTTGGCAGGCGCCAACCGTAGAAGCCACAGTAGGCCCTGGCGCCAAACCAGGTCACCATTGTTACAGGGTGATTCTCATATCCAGCCTTCACCGAGAACCCGTGGCCATCAAAGGTGATGCGGGTAGCAGGGTCCTGAAGAGGCATGTGCAGATACTCGCCGGCATCAATCCGCCGCTCGTGTTTTTCACCGTGATATTCGTCACCGGGGTAGTAGCCGCGCACTTCACCATCACTGATGACAATGGCCCCTGCCGCCAGGGCCTCATTGAGGTAGCCCGCGTACTGTTCGTTGGTGACTGGGGTTACCATCATCTCGTACTCGTTGTCAACGGCGGCCGGATGGTTGAACTGCCCTGAGAGAAACTGGCCAGCAGGAACCAGCGCCCAGCCATCAGGAGAGATCCCCGTTTCAACCTGCAGTGGCGGGCTATCGGCCTGGATCGACTGACGGCCGCAACCAGGCATTGTCAAGAGGGCAGCCGTGACAAGAACAACTACCGGCAGGGCTGACCTGGCCAGAAACACCGCTAGCAACCTCTTCATTGGCCTAACCTCTCCTTAGCAGAACCCCTGGCAAACCCCTGCGATCCCCCAACATCGGCACCAAAGAGGTTCACCAGCCGCGTTAACAGGAAGACCGCTACCACGGCAAGGACCGTAATCAGGCCGATATCTGCCAGAGTGATTGTCAGGTCTACCAGGGGTTGCTGGTTGTACTCGCTTACAAAGAGCCGCTTCATGGAGAAGATGGTGACAGCCCCAAAAGCCAGGTCTGAGCCCAGGATGATGGACCAGCCAAACCATCGCCTGAACCTGCCTGACAGGCCCATCATGTCGGCAAATCGGAATAGGATGATAGTGGCGATAATGCCTGAGAGGATATGCCAGTGGCCGGTAAGGGCAATCCGTTCTTCTCGCGCTGGCCAGACCCGGAAGATCTCGTCAAGCCTGATAGCCATGAAGATCCCTACGCCGCTGACGGTGAAATTCATGAATACCATCTGCCAGAGGGCGCCAAACCTGAGGGGGTCGTGGACTAGAGCCGACAGCCTCTGCAAGAAAGACGGGTTCTCAACACCCATCTCGGCCAGTCGTTTCCTGATGAGCTTACCCCAACCAAAGATAACGAGGAAGAGGGCCCCCAGCATGGCCGGGGTGGCGCCAACATAGATGATGGTGTGGGCGATGGGGCGGAGAGGGGTTACCACCCCCCAGACCCCCAGGGTCATCACGAGCGTACCCAGGATTACCAGGGGCATCGCCAGCTTATGAAGGAGACCCTTGAAGTCAAACCAGCGGCCGATAATGAGGGCGGTGGCTATGGCGATAAGGGCGACCATGATGTGGAGGTGGCCAACTACTGCCAATTCAAGGGCGGTATGGTGGGGTTCACGAATGATGTTCTCAGCCAGAAAGGTTTCAAAACCGTGGCCGTAATAGGAGCCTGCCACCGCCCCGAAGACGGCAGACCCCAGCGTGGCCAGGGCCATTGCAAAGAAGGCGAGTCTTTCCAAGTCAACGCCGCTGGAAAGATGGGCGTAGTCCATGTCAGCAACGAGGAACTCCTGATCCCACGGCCAGAGAGCCACGGTCAACCAGCATCCAGCGTAAAAAACCACCGCCAGACCCGCCACAAAGAGGCCGTGAAAGACCCACTTGTGGCCGAAGTAGGCGAAGGCCAAACCACTAAACAGTACGGTAAGGTAACCCACGGTAATGGTGGCATTGATGCCCACCCGGTGCCGCTCCCTCATGGGTACCGAGTGTGTTATGAGGTAGACCAGAATGGCAACAACGGCAACCCCAATGGCATGGTAGAGCACTATAATCCGGCCTTCCCTCTGGGCCTCTACCAGTTGCATACCGAGGGTGCGCACGACAAAATCCTTGAACCCCTTCTCAGCCATGGGCCCAGAAAGCATTCCCCAAATGGCGGTGACAAGTGAGATAAGGGCGATGTCCACCAGCATCAGGCCTTTGGTTGACCTAAACAGGTAATTGAAGCGTTCCTTGAACCATGAAACCACGGACTCCCCTCCTGCGTCGATAACCCAGTGTTCGGCAGCGAAGACTAAACACTATCCCTAACTACTACTGAGATTATCTGATTTCTCGCCCATAATCTGTGACACGAATCACAGGTGAGGAACGCTGTTCGCCCTGTCGTTACTAGCAGGGATAGATTTCTACCCCATTACACGGTACTGGAGCCAAAGATAGCCATTGGCCTTAATCTGGGCGCTGGTGAAACTAAGCTTCGTTGGCAATTCACCAGGGGCTAGCTCCTGGGAATCAAAAAGGGATGGAGTTTCAAAGCCCCCTATTAACTGTGGTCTAATCAGGATGTTAACGTCGTCCACAAGCCCTGCCCGAAGGAGCGCCCCAGCAAGTCTGCCTCCCGCTGAGGTCACCAGGCGGTTCACGCCCAGTTTGGTCTTGAGCTTCTCCATAACCTCCTTGAGGTCAACCACCTTGTCCCCAGCAATCAGGTAGGGGATGTCGCGGCTCTGGAGGAAGGCCAGGTATTCGGGGGTAACACCGCGGGACACAAGGTGGAGGATGTGCCAGCCGGGGTTGTCCTCGCCCTTGTATCCGCTCCGGAGGCGTCCCCGTCCATCAACAACCACCAGCCAGCCCTTGTGATCGGGCCTCTTAACCACATTGTCAGGCAAGAAGTCACGGTAGAGGTGGTCGGGATTACCTTCAAAGGGCGGCAGTGCTTTGAGTTCCTCCCCTTCTCTTGTCAGCGAGTTACTGCCCAGCATGTTGGCTTGAGGGCTATAGGTGGAGGTCACCCAACCCTCGAATTCTTCCCAGGATTCCCTGTCACCGGGCTCCTGGGCCCCAGGGTCAGCCATGGTATCCCACATGGTCTGGTTGGGGCGCAGCGATACCCTCCCGTCCAGTGATGTAGACACGTAAACCACGATCTGGGGCCTGCTCAAGTCTATCTCCTCCTTGAAACCTCCGTCTCCAGACGAAATAAAGAGATCTCGACACTATCACCCGTGCTCCATACTTAGCCTAAGTATAATGGTGTGCAAGGGGGGTGGTGTGTTAGTGGAGGGTTAGATTTGCTCCGATTTCGCCTCTTCTATGAGGAGGAGTATCTTCCGGCCTCCAGCGGCGGTATCGCTCAGGGCCTCAAGCCAGCGATCCCCTGCCAATAACCAGGAGATGCCCTCTGGCTCTTCCGGCCTGTGGAGGGCGGGGACGGCGCCGGCGTGGTTACCGGTGTCGTACTGGCGCAGACTACTCAGGATCGCCGACAGGCTGTACCGGGACTGCCTCAGCATGTAGATGACGCGAAGCCGTTCTATCTCTTTGGCGCCATACACCCGGTCGCGGTTAAGGCCAACCCTGGGTACATCAATCAGCCCGTTGCGCTCCCAGTTGCGAAGGGTCTCAGGGGTTACTCCTATCACTTTGGCGGCCTGCCTCCGGGAGTAGGTGACGACCTCCCCTGTTCCAGCTTCTACTGGTAAGAGGTCTGTGTCTCTGACTGTAGGGCCTGAGGGTGGGGCCGGGGGTTCCTCCTCGCCAGTGACCCACCTGGCCAGGATATTCGCCGTTTCCTCAGCCACCTCATACTCTCTCATGATCAACTCCAGGTACTGGCGGGCAAACCGGGTAGCCTGGGGCAGGTCCCATTGGGCCATGGCCCTGATCACCCTCAGGGAGGCCTTCCGAAGATCCTTTCCGACCCACCCGTAACTATAGATGCACCGGCAGATCTTAATCTGATAGAGGTGGCGCTGGCCAAAGACTCGGTATCCGTTGGCTGCCCTGGGGACTGGCGTGAGGTAACCAAGCCTCTCATAGAGCCTCACGGTGTTGGGGTGAACCCCTGCCGCTCGAGCCAGGTCCCCGGTGCGTAGGTTGGCGCCATGACGCAACATCAGCTCATCATCTCCCTGGACAGATCGGTTTCAGATCACAGCATCCCCGACCGTCGCCCTTCGGTATCTCGAAAGCCAACTACCCTCGAGGGTAGTACATTATCACCAATACTCCCACAAGGGCCAGGAGACCGCCGATAAGATCAAAGCGATCTGGGACAATCTTGTCGACCTTCCAGCCCCAAAATATAGAGAGTACGATGAAGATGCCGCCATAGGCCGCGTAGACTCGCCCAAAGTTTGCGGGTTGCAGTGTTGGAATGACGCCATACAGCGCCAAGATGACAGCCCCGAGCAGTCCAAAGGTAATCGCTTTGTTCTCTCTCAGCCATAGCCAGACCAGGTAACCTCCACCGATCTCCATCAAGCCTGCAAGCACAAAGTAAAACAGAGATTTTACTACTGCCATTAGCCTCACCCCTTCCGTTACTATCACCACTATTACCCCTTTAAACTCGGGGATTGCTCACGCAGCTGCTATGCTTCAAGTTCTCTCTCTGGAAGCCTGAACCCTACCCGAGTCAGATAGCCTCCCAGGATCCAGGATGTGGCGATAACAAGGGGTAGTGAAACCAACAGCCGGACAAGACTAAACTTCAGCCCAAGGAAGGTAGCTTCAAAGATGGTCATGGGTACCCGAACAATAGCGGCGGCGGCGATATAGGTCAGGATACTGCCATAACCCGCTCCCTTCCGCCAGAGGGAGTAGGCCACTGGAAAACCGACATAGGCTCCGCCCACCGTCATTGAGGCCAGGGCTACAGCCCAGAGATGGCCCGCCAGCCCGGAATCGGTTCCAAGATGTTGCTCAACGGTCTGGCGCGGAACCCACACCTCAAAGAGCCCTATCAGCACGAAAGCAAAGGGAAGGATCTTCAGCATCTCCAGGGCGAACTGACGAAAGTTAAGGCCAATGCTGACGCCGGGGTTGAAGTCAACCGCCGCTGAGACGGCAACGAAGACGAGGAAAAGGGTGAATACACCAAGGGTAACGACCATGTTCCGTTTCACTCTACAACAACTCCCCAAAGGCAATACCCATTGCCAGCGCCACAACGGCCGAGATCAGCACTGCCAGCAGGTTACGGATCAAGGCGACCCTGGCCCCCAGGTACTCTCTCTCAATGGGAAAGGTGACAACCCCTACCACCATCAGGGATGTGGTGAAGGCCGCCAAAACCATGTAGCTGACGCCGCGACTGAGCAGGATGCCCCCCAAGGGGAAGGCAATAAACCCGGGCATCATTGTAATGGACCCGAAGAAGAGGCCCAGAGACAAGCTGCCAAGGCTGGCCTTCCCTCCCATATGCCGGACAATGACCTCATCAGGAACAAGGTACAGAATAATGGATACAAGCAGGAGCATCTGCAGGAAGGCGGGAAGGATATTGCTGAATTTCTTCCAGGCCATCCTCAGGGCTTTGATGGTCTTGGTTCTATCAGAGATGAGTGAGGCCCCAAGAGCCAGGGCTGTAGTAACATACAAAAAACTCACTTGTGCATTCTCCTTTGAAACGATGGAACTCCAACAACCAGGCGGGTTAACTGGGCCCGTTGTTCTCCAGTTGGCGTGTCTCTCCAACCACTGCTTTACACAGAGCTCCCTGCAGAGAGGAGACGCCTCCCAGAGAACCTCATGGCTGCCCTCTGCCGTCAAGCGCCCATCACTGATTGCACAGACCCTGTCTGCAACTTAACAGTGGAAAATCATCTCACTGAAAAGATATGCTCAACCCTTCTCGTGACAGCAGTGTCCGGACCCCTCACTGCCGTGACCGTTCTCCTCCTGGCAGCAGGAGTGAGTATCACTGTGCTGCTTGTCACAGTGCCCCTCCATCTTCGGAGGATTGTCAGCAAAGGACTGAATCCCTTTGCCCACATCGGTGAGAACATCATTGAGGACCTGGTAGTGCACCCAATACCCGCGCTTTTCGCCAACAACGAAGCCGGCCTCACGCAGAACCTTCAGGTGTTGGGAAACGGCGGCCTTAGAAATGCCAAGCCTTTTGGCCAGGGCCCCCACGCACAGGTTCTCGTGGTGTAGTAAGGCCAGAACCTTGAGCCGATTCTCATCGGCCAGAGCCTTCAGTTGATCCTGCCTTCCAAGCATGCTCAACCCCCCCTTTAATTAAGTCGTGTACTTAACTAATTAAGCATCTACTTAAGTATAGGGGGTAGTCCTCGGGCTGTCAAGCCCGGGTTGCCCTGCGAAGAAAACTTCGACACTTCACTTAGGTTAAGACCACTCCCCTCGGTTTGTGGTATCTTCCACAGTGAGGGCCTGTGGTGGAGACAGATCAATCAAACCGCCACCGTCACTTCAGGATTGGGTCTACAGAGAATCAATGCTTTCTTTGGATGAGTTCCGACATAACCAGGCGAGAGGAGGAAGATTATGGTACAAAGAGATCTGACGTGGAAAGTTCGAGGAATTGGAATGGTCTTCATGGGTCTTACTGCTGTGTTTACCGTACTAGGTGGCGTAGGTACCGTCTGTGTGGCTTGGTTTGCTGAGAACTGGCGACCCTTCGCTATGTTGGTCCCCTACAAACCCATCTATCAAACAGCAACGGTATTCACCCTGCTGGCCGGCGTTGCTGGCATTATTGTCACCTACGCTCTGCTCAAGGGTGAGAAGTGGTCGTATCCGGCTGCTATCACCACGCTGATAGTTGGACTGGGCACGGCGGGGACCAAGATGTATTACTCTAACATGCTCAGGGGGACCACGGCCCCAACTAACTTCAGGGCCTATGTCACCATATTGACACTGGCGGTCTTTCTCATAATGAGGATCCCCGCCATCTGGAACCGGGTCGACTTCACCGCCCAACCCAGCAGGTTCGGCAGTTGGGCCACTCCAGGCGGAATAAGCCTTTTTGTTGGAGGTCTGATCACTCTTACTACACAGTACTGGGCTGCTGGTATCCACGTTGTTGACGGGGTCAACCTTGTAAATGTAATCCAGGTACCCTTGACTATTGCCGGAGCCTCAATGCTCCTGTCTGGCTGTGGAATGCTGGTACTAGCCTACTACAATGTCCCAGTGTCCGCCCTCCTTGGAATAATCCGCACACGCCTGAATCGTTCCGCTGATGCGACCACAGCAAGTAGTATCAGTTCAAAGGAGGGATAACATATGATTGAAGCTCTAAAGCATATGGACGGAATGGCGCAACTGGCATTAGTCGTCCTTCTGATGATCATGACATACCGGGTCACAGCCGGTCCATCAAGGCCTCGCCATGTCATGTGGTTTGCCGGGATAATCACGCTTATACCTGTGGTCTTCCTGGCAACTCGTGACGTTGCGATGGCTATCGACCCCTATGTGAGCTCCTTCGCCATCTTGTCCCTCGGTCTCCTGTCAGCGGGCTTCCTGCTGACATCAGAGGTCGGGAAGCGGCTGACTCCATACTATATAATGTACCTTATCGCCGTCCTGACGGTCTATGTCTATTCCGCCCACTATGAGAACCAGGGGCTGGTCTTGTTGACACCGAGTTTCCTGGCCCTGGCCATTCCCATTGCGGCCATTCTCCTAATCTCCCCTATTATGGCTATGAGCAGTGGCAAGACAAGCATCCATAGCCTCTGGCTCGTTATGGGGCTGGCTATCACCCTGGCAGCGGGTTATGTAATGTGGGGGATGGCAGTCGAAAGGATCGTACTGGAGGGTGACATGGAGACGATTGTGCCCTATACCACGTTGGCCGCTGGCCTCGTCTTGATGGTGGTGGGCTACCTGGCAAGTCCAGAGTGGTTAGGCTCAGAAGACTTGGCCACCACACCCGACGAGGTAGACATTGCCGCCTGAGGGGTGACCCCTCTCTCTCGACCATGAGCAGGGCTGTCACCTAACCGGCCTGATGAATATCAACCATACCTGCAGACCCAACCTGAGTTGTATGGCAGACTCCTCCCCTGTCAAGCTATTGGCGGGAGAGGAGTCTGCTTGCATGGTGTCTTTGGAGGTGAGTCTCAATGGGCATCCAATACAAGAGAACAATAGCAGTCTTCTTTCTGATTATCATCCCTATCGGGTATTACATCTACCTTCTGCCAGGTAACAGACCGAAGCCAGGCGCCAACCTGCACTTCGGCGTTGCTATCCAGAAACAGATGCTTGAGGCAATGTTCCCAGAGACTGAGTTTACTAACAAGTGTGAAGCAACCTATACGGATCCGCAGGGAAGGGCCTACACCTTCAGGCAAGCAATCCTGGGGTATTTCACAGGAGGCCCTGACCCAGACATCCTCATCGTGGTAATAGGACCACCCATTGAAGAATACCCCAGTATGCCAGGAGACCAGCAGTCATCAGCGTACCTTGCAGTGTTCGACGAAACGGGACACTCTTTATTAAGCGCCGTCTGTGGCCCAGGGACTCTTGTTGGTGATGCTGAAACATTCCATGGCGACAGCCGCTCCTATGCCCTCTGCCTGGTCACTGTAGAAAACGGCCAGTACGCTCCTGATAGAGGGGGACTGTGGGGGCTAGACGCGAGCGGTGCCTGGTCAGTAGTATGGCCGCGAGAGCCGCTCTCACTGAGCAACTACGCTGTGGAAGTCAGACACTATGGCCTACTACTGTGTGAAACGACCCCAGAGGGTGAACCTGGCATCAGTCCAGAGGGCGCTGATAGGCCCGTCAAGTGCCGAGAGCTCATCTGGAACGAGGTCAAGGAGACCTTTGAAGAACCCCCTCAGTAGGCCTGCCGACCGCATCATGTGAGGTCATAAACCCCTACATTCCAACCAAGATCAGAACCATGCTGGAGAGCATATATACAGAGCCAGCCTTAAACAAACTGTAATTAACCTGCGGGGATGGACGAACTACGCTTACTACCGCCCAAGTAGCCAGAAGTACACCCATGGAAACGGTACCGATGAGACAGACAGGTTTGAGAGGCAGTGTACTAATGACCCAGGTCATAGAGACGGATGCAAGTACCGTTGTCAAGGCGGTCACCAGACGGCTGAGGCCGTGTCCATACGTCGATGGAAAGGTTGGGATGCCCGCATCGGCGTAATCTTGCTCATACCTGACACTGAATGTTATTGTGTGTGTGGGTATCCATAGGACAATACTGACTGCCAGTAGTACCCCTACTAGATCAATCTGACCACTGCCAAGGACCCTGCCGGCGAGGATCGGCATCCCTCCTGCTATCCCGCCAAAGATGATGGAAAGTGGTGTGTACCGCTTCAACAAGACCGTGTAAACAAGGATATTAAAGACGAAACCGGCCAGCACTACAAGGCCGTAGAGCCAGCTTAGTGAAAAGGACCAGATGAGGCCTGCTCCCGATAGCGCTGCGGCCAGGGCTATGACCTCACGCAAAGACAACATCCCCGACGGCAAGGGCCTGAAACGAGTGCGCTCCATCACCGCGTCGATATCACGGTCAAGGATCATGTTGATTACCGTGCATCCGCTAATACTCAAGAAAAGACTTCCGAGGATCGCCAGGTCGCCCCTTAAATGCAGCAGGGGGCAGGCTGCGCTGGAGTACCCGGCCCAACCGGTAATCGTAAGGAGTAACGTCTGTTTATATTTAACAAGTTCCGCATAGGCACGGAGCCGGGCGCCTAAGAACCGCCCGGCTTCAACTACTGAGTTCATCATCTTGGATCCCGCACACAGCGGAAACCGACGCTGGGGCCAGCATAGCCAGGAGGGGCGCTGTTGCTCTTCCATATCCTCAGATCAATCTCATAGCTGGCCTTACTGCCACCCCGGATGGTCCGATCATGGAGCTTGTAGTGAATGTCAGCCGTCCATTCTCCCACATTACCTGCCATGTCGTAGAGACCGTAGGGGCTGGTGGCCTGAACCGTCTCGAGGTCCCCGTAGGTTTCACCATTGTAGAAACCTACCGGGGTGGTATCACTATAGCCCCCTGAGGTCTCAAATGGGTCGCCGCTATGGTAATAGTTAGCATACTGATGGCCAATCTCATCCCCCCAGGGGAATGGTCTGCCATCTGTACCCCGCGCGGCCTTCTCCCACTCAAGCTCGGTTGGCAACCGGTATCCATGGAAGTCTGCATAGGCCTTAGCCCCAAACCAGGAGACCATTGAAACGGGGTGATGCTCGTAACCAGCTACTACTCGAAAACTCCCGTCTTCAAAGGCAATACGGGTCGCGAGATCATTCAGATCCATGTGAAGGTAGTAGCCCTCCTTGATCTCGGCTTCGTGCTTTCCTCCGTGAAACTCGTCACCAGGATAATAGCCGGAGATCCTACCGTCCTCAATCTCAACAGCGCCCGCCTTCAGGGCCTCCTCAAGATAGTCGGCATACTGCTCATTGGTGACCTCTGTGGTCATTATCTCAAAAGCGCGGTCTGTAGCTGCAACCTCATTGAACTGACCGGACAGGAACTCACCGGCCGGAACCATAACCCAAGCGTTGGCAGCAGTCCCAGGCAGGTCGTGTTGGCCAACCCCTGCGGGGGTCTGAGGAACCTTTCCGCAGCCCCCTCC